>Ga0102832_1000102_pt1 | contig 242245 bp, 215 predicted proteins | sample EBPBio282013_DNA_FD_88942 | JGI IMG/M metagenome (GOLD analysis project Ga0102832, IMG submission 88942) | Wastewater treatment Type I Accumulibacter community from EBPR Bioreactor in Madison, WI, USA - Reactor 2_5/28/2013_ DNA (Illumina Assembly) | ecosystem: Engineered > Bioreactor > EBPR >...
CAGTTGGCATCAACACCTCGATACGCACGATCGCGGCGACATCGAAAGAAGGTCGAGATGCTGTTCGCACACCTCAAGCGCATCCTGCGGCTGGATCGCTTGCGGCTTCGGGGCCTGAAAGGTGCCCGCGACGAGTTCCTGTTGGCGGCGACTGCGCAAAATCTGCGAAGAATGGCGGCGTGGTTGATGCCGAAAGGCCCGGAAGCAGGAATTGCGGTGCCGATCTAAGGCATGGGGCGCTTGCGCGCCCCCATTTGCTTCATTGCGGATCGAACAAATCCGCTTCCGGCTGCCTGGTCACGTGACGCCCCTGCTCCGGGACCGAGTTTTTCAACAGAATAGGTCGGCAGCAGACATGCTCCATCCGTTGTATAACTGTGGTTGAAGCGCAAGAGTGGGCAAAGCCGACTAGCCGAATACGGGCACTGCGCCTAGCTCATTCAAGAATTCTGGGCGTCCACACGCGCCGTCGTACACCGCGACATCAATGACGGCATTTGATCGTGGATGAAGGCTCTGCAGAACCTGGACCATGTGCCGGGCCGCCCGTTCAAGGTGCCCAGATTCAGTGCCAATGTAGACAAGCAATACGAGCTCCTCCGACTTCCTCTCTCGTTTCTCCATCAGAAAGATCTGCTTAATGAACGAGGCCGATGCAGCACCCTCACGGACCGCTTTCACCACGTGGATAGGAGGGTTCTGCGCCGGTCTTACGTCCCACGTGCCGTCGGCTGGCTCCAACTTCTCGAAAGGCTCTAAGGATCCCTTCTCCAGAAGTGCAGTGATCTCTTCGGGATAGAGCACTGGCCCACCATCGTTAGGATTGATCATTATCGTGGCACCACGCGTTGCTCCGAACAGCTCGATGCAGGGCACTTGAACTGACCTCACGGCCGCGGAGCCCGCCCGATTACAGCGTCGAGCCGAGGTGAAGACGGGTATCGCATCGAACCCGTCCGGATGCCGGAACTGGATCAGTCGAACCTTTTTGTCGTCATCGGACACCGGAACATGCACAAACACCATGGCCATAAGAAGGTGCGTGTAGAACGCGGCCTCGTTGAAATGACTGGTGTGAGCCATTTCGAACAGATGCTCCAACTGTGACTGACTCATTGTGTCCACTATCTAGCCTCCTATGTGAGGTCCGAGCGGGTAGCCTCGAACCCAGTCGGGATCGAACTCTGTAACCAAGTAGGTCCTTAACAGTGGAGACTTGGCAACCTGTATCAGATGCGCCTCATTGACCGCTATCGCCTCAACGTCAGACACCGAGGGAAAGTGACGCAAGAGTCTGTACGCCTCAGTGCGTATTGCCACAGGCAATGCTGGGTTGGCCGAGAGCTCTCTGAGAAACGCCCCGGCTTGAATGAGGTTGCGAGTTCGCTCTGCAGGCGTCGTCACCGTTTCACCTCCTCTGGGACAGGTCGCTGCTAACCTTGGCGGATCTCGGGCCTACGACTCGGGGCGTGCTGCACGTCGGCTCCTGGATCACGGTGATGTCCGTACTTCGGTCGAAGCGGCCTCTCGCTTTAGTCGCGGCACATCGGACCAGTAAGACGTACCGTCCGGTAGCAACATGCTCAGAAAGACATCCAGCAGGACCGGCCGCTTCCAGCTCGGATCCGGCACAAAGCGGTATTCATCGCGCGCAAGTGCGCGGCTCGCCGATCGGGAGGTGAGCCAGCGAGACCTACGGCGCATCTCATCCAACATCGCATTGCGTGCCGCTACTTGGTCCATGCCTGTCCGCAGGAATGCAGCAGCCGCACCTCGAGCCCCGTACCAAGCCAGATAGCGCTTGCGGGCCAAGCTGTGGCCGGCCCACTCATCAGCCATCGCATGCATGATCACAGCCGCGCCGGCTGGCTCGAGCGTGTGGCGGCGTAAGAGATGGGTAAGGTAGGTCTCGATCTCGGCCTGAGCTAAGGCCTCCCACACCTCCACCTTGGCCGCCGACGCATCGGGACGGCCTGCTAGGTCCATCAGGGTGGAGTGCAGTCCGTTCTGGAGGTCACGGGATCCGCCCCAGTCAATGGGATAGCACCAAGCTAGAGGCTCGTACAGCGAGCGCCGAATACCGGGCTCTGGACCTTGCGATACCCGTATCGCCCCCGCGTCCTCCAGGCGCCGCAATAGCGCGTGGCTTAGCGACGCCCCCGTGGTGAATGGCGCTTCGGTCGAAGTGGAGAGTTCAAGGGCATACCACGCGGCAAGGCGCACCAGTCCAAGCGACTGGGCATAGGTCCTCAGGTCGCGGTCGGCGGGCGGCAGAGTCGGTTGGGTGCAGGCACATACCATCGCACCTCTCGCGAGTAAGCCGGGGATGCTACCAGCGCCTCTCCATGCTGGCTACATGTTTTTCATGTAACCGGTGGGTGGGTCATAGATTTCTCAGTCGTCCAAGCCTGGTGACGACAATGGCCTTCAAGACCATCTACCGCGATGACTATCGAAAACTGGTGGAGCGGCTAAGGAACCGCCGAGAGGAGTTGGGGCTGACTCAGAGCGATGTGGCGCGTAGGTTAGGTTGGCCACAACAGCGGCTGTCTGCGGTCGAGGCCGGGGCCCGCCGGCTAGATGTGATCGAATTCTTCCAGCTGACCTCGGCCCTTGGTCTAACCGCCTCGCGCGCGGTCAAGCTCGTCCTGCCGAGCAACTAGATGTGTGAATTCCATTGTTGTGAAGGCCACACTTCTACTTTGGGAGATCAGCCCGAGGCGGCATCAGCTATGCTTGTCACCTTGGCTCGATAGGTGACTTGAGTTGTTGCAAATTTGCCCGCATAGGCCAGCTGAGCAATCAAAAAGTAACAAAAGGAAGGTCATGGTGTCTTATTTTAATCGCCATCATGTTGATTTTAATGATAATATTTCTGTGCGCCTTGGCTTGTGGTGGCTAGAGCCTTTTTGAGGCGTCTCAAGTCGCTGGGGTCGAAATTAAGCTGATTTGAAAGGAGCAGTAGCGTGCCGACATGGCTAGTCACCGGCGGAGCCGGTTTCATTGGGGGTAATTTCGTTCTGCGCGCCGTCGCCAGCGGCGTGAAGGTCGTCAACCTGGATGCGCTCACCTATGCGGGCAATCTGGATACGCTGGCTTCGGTACAGGGCAACCCCCTGCACGTCTTCGTCGAAGGCGATATCGGCGACCGCGCGCTGGTCGCGAGGCTGCTAGCCGAGCACCGTCCGGATGCGGCGGTGAACTTCGCCGCCGAGAGCCACGTGGATCGTTCGATCGACGGACCTGCGGCGTTCATCCAGACGAACGTCGTCGGTACGCTCGGATTGCTCGAGTCGGTCCGTGACCATTGGAAGGGACTGGAAGGGGAGGCGCGCGAGCGATTCCGCTTCCTGCACGTGTCCACCGACGAGGTCTATGGCTCGCTAGGCGATACCGGCCGGTTCACCGAGACCACGCCGTATGCACCCAATTCCCCGTATTCAGCTTCGAAGGCGGCTTCCGATCACCTGGTGCGCGCTTTCCATCATACGTATGGACTGCCGGTCCTGACCACCAATTGCTCGAACAACTACGGTCCCTATCATTTCCCGGAGAAGCTCATTCCGCTGATCATCGCGCGCGCGCTCGCCGGGGAGCCGCTGCCTGTCTATGGCGACGGCAAGAATGTCCGCGACTGGCTGTTCGTTGGCGACCATTGCCAGGCCATCCGCACCGTCCTGGAGAAGGGGCGCGTGGGCGAGACGTACAACGTCGGTGGCAATGCCGAGAAGCAGAACCTCGAAGTCGTCCACACGATCTGCGCACTGCTCGATGAACGGGTGCCGCGCGCCGACGGAAAGCCGCGCAGCAGCCAGATCACCTTCGTGGCCGATCGCCCGGGGCACGACCGCCGTTATGCGATCGATGCGTCCAAGCTGCGCGACGAGCTGGGCTGGGAGCCGGAATACACCTTCGAGCAGGGCATCGCGGAGACCGTCGACTGGTATCTCGCCAACCAGGCCTGGGTGAAGCGCGTGCTGGACGGCAGCTACCGCCTCGAACGCATCGGCACGGCCGCCTGAGGTGGATGCGATGACGAAACGCAAGGGCATCATCCTTGCCGGCGGCTCGGGTACGCGTCTCTATCCGTTGACGCAGGCGATCAGTAAGCAACTGTTGCCGGTGTACGACAAGCCGATGATCTATTACCCGCTCAGCGTGTTGATGCTGGCGGGCATCCGCGAAGTGCTGGTGATCAACACCCCTCATGAGCAGGCCCTGTTCAAGGCGTTGCTGGGTGACGGCTCCCAATGGGGCATGGACATCCAGTACGCCGCGCAGCCGAGCCCGGAGGGGCTGGCGCAGGCCTATCTGATCGGCAGGGACTTCGTGGCCGGACAGCCGAGCTGCCTGGTGCTGGGGGACAATATTTTTTACGGGCACGGTTTCACCGACATGCTGCGTCGCGCTGATGCGCGGAGCGAGGGCGCTACCGTATTCGGATACTGGGTGAACGATCCGGAGCGCTATGGCGTCGCCGAGTTCGATGCGCAGGGGCGTGTTGTTGGCATTGAGGAGAAACCGGCGAATCCGCGTTCCAATTACGCGGTGACCGGTCTGTATTTCTACGATGGCCATGCCAGCGATTACGCGGGTGAGTTGAAGCCTTCGCCGCGCGGCGAACTCGAAATCACCGACCTCAACCGGCGGTATCTCGAGGCAGGGGCGCTGCACCTGGAACCGCTGGGACGCGGCCATGCCTGGCTGGATACGGGTACGCACCAGTCATTGCTGGAAGCCTCCAACTTCATCGAGACGATCGAGGCGCGCCAGGGCCTGCGCGTGTGCTGCCCCGAGGAGATCGCCTTCGGCAATGGCTGGATCGATGCCGCGCAGGTCGAGAAGCTCGCCGCGCCGCTGGCCAAGAACGGCTACGGCCAGTACCTGCTGTCGCTGGTATCGCGTGGGGTCGTGCGATGAAGGTGATCGAAACGTCGTTGCCGGGATGCGTCGTGATCGAGCCGGCGGTCTTCGGCGATGAGCGCGGGTTCTTCTTCGAGACGTGGAACGCGGAACGTTACGGCCAGCACGGCCTGCCGACCGCCTTCGTCCAGAGCAACGTGTCGTCGTCGGCGCGCGGGGTCCTGCGTGGCCTGCACTACCAGTGGCCGAATCCCCAGGGCAAGCTGGTCAGCGTACTGGAGGGCGAGGTGTACGACGTCGCCGTCGACATCCGCCGCGGATCGCCGACTTTCGGGCAATGGGCTGCCGTGATGCTCAGCGCCGAGAACAAGCGGCAGTTCTGGATTCCGGAAGGCTTTGCGCATGGCTTCGCTGTCGTGTCTGAGCGCGCGGTGTTCAACTACCTGTGTACGGCCGTGTACGACAAGGCGGCGGATGCAGGCGTGCGCTGGGACGATCCGGCCATCGGCATCGACTGGCCGGTGACCGCGCCGCAGTTGTCAACCAAGGACGCCGTCGCGCTCCTGCTCGCGGATGTGGCGCCGGAGCGGCTGCCGACCTACACGCCATGACCGTCCTGCTGTTCGGCGGCAACGGCCAGGTCGGGCATGAGCTGAGGCGAAGTCTGCGTGCGCTGGGCGACGTGGTCGTTACCACGCGCTCCGGCGAGTTGCCCGACGGTGCGCGTTGCGAAGTGGCCGATTTCGATCGCCCCGACAGTCTTGCGGCGCTAGTCGAGCGCGTGGCGCCGGCCATCGTGGTCAATGCCGCGGCCTACACGGCGGTGGACAAGGCCGAGGACGATGTCGATGCGGCCTTCCGTACCAATGCCGAGGCCCCGGGTGTATTGGCGCGCGCATGCGCCCTGCGAGACATTCCGTTCGTCCACTACTCGACCGACTACGTGTTCGATGGGCAGGGCTCGCGGCCTTATCGCGAGGATGATCCGACGGCGCCGCTGGGTGTCTACGGCGCCAGCAAGCTTGCTGGCGAAGATGCGGTCCGTTCGGTCGGGGGGCGGCATCTGATCCTGCGCACCGCATGGGTCTATGGCCGGCACGGCCACAACTTCATGAAGACGATGCTGCGGCTCGGCGCGGACCGTGACGAACTGCGCGTGGTCGCCGATCAGGTCGGTACGCCCACGCCGGCGGCGCTGATCGCGGATGTCACAACGGAACTGCTTGGCCTGCGCGATGCGCCATCCGGAACGTTCCACCTCACGCCCCGGGGCGAGACAAGCTGGCATGGGTTCGCCGAAGCCGTTTTTGAAGAGGCATTGGCGCGCGGACTGATCTCACGCGCACCCAAGGTGATTCCCATCGCCACGTCCGAATACCCGACCCGGGCCCGTCGTCCCGCGTACTCGTGCCTGGATATCGGCAAAGTGGAGGCGCACGTGGGACGCAGGTTGCCGGAATGGAGCGACAGCCTGAGGCGCGTGCTGACCAGCTGAGCCGCCCGCGCGCGCGGCATGGCGCCGCAGGTGCGTTGAATGCGGCTGCTCAGTATGGAACGATGGACGCTTGAGCCGCTTGGGGAGGCAGTATGGGGAAATGGAGTCGCATGGCCGCTATGGCCGTCGTGCTGGGGCTGTACATCGCGAGCCCTGCGACGACGCGCGCGGCAGAATTGGATCTGGGCCCCTACATCCGCAAGGATGCATTTACCGACATCAAGTTGTCTCCGAATGGCGATTTCCTGGCTGCTACCGTCCAGCAGGAAGACAGGACCTCTTTGGTGGTGCTGCGCCGCAGCGACAACACGATCACTGGCTCGATTTCACTGGGCAGGCACAACCACGTGCATGACTTCTGGTGGGTCAATCCCGAGCGCGTGGTGTTCTCCGCGGCACAGAAGTTGGGAATGCTGGATATGCCCCAGTTGACCGGCGAGCTTTTCGCCATGAACGCGGATGGCTCCAAGAAGGAGAATTTGCTCGGTTATCGGGTCGAAAGTGCAGGTCCAGGAACGCGCATTCAGCCGAAGAAAGCGGGCTTCGTTGCGGGATATCTGGTGGATACCCTTCCGGACGACGATCGCAACATCGTGGTGATGGTGCGTCCGTTTGCCGATCTCCCCTATACCAGTGCGGAGTTGTTGGACGTATACACCGGACGGCGGACTGTGCTTGCGCGTTCGCCTGTGACGGAAGCCGATTTCGTTACGGATGCTCATGGGGTCGTGCGCTTTGCCTATGGTGCTACGGCAAACAACGCCAACCAGCTGTATCACCGGGACGGTGAGGGGCAGGAGTGGAAGCTGCTCAACGACGAAGATGTCACTGAGCGGGTCGAACTTCCGCTGGGATTCAGTGCCGATCAGCGGGTCGCCTACCTGAGTGTCGAGCAGGCCGAGGGAACCGACGCCATCGTGGCCTTGGATATTGGGAGTGGTCAGCGGACCGAATTGTTGCGCGATCCCCGTGTCGATCCTGAAGACATCGTGTATTCCCGGGATGGCAAGGGTGTTCCGGTAGCGGCGGTTTTCTGGGATGGCAAGCCCAGAATCGAATTGCTTCAACGTGATCATCCTGATGGCCGGTTGCTGCGCAGCTTGCGCGAGGCTTTCCCCGACGACTACGTGCAGATTACGTCGGTGACCAAAGATGGCGCGCTGGCGCTCGTCGAAGTGTCTTCGGACACGAATCCGGGTGATTTCTATATCTTCGATGTTCCCGCAAAGAAGATGGACTATCTTCTCAGTCGACGGGACTGGTTCGACCCGGAGCAGCTCTCATCCTCCGCGCCCGTCCAAATCAAGGCGCGTGACGGCCTGCTGCTGCACGGATACCTCACCACGCCAAAGGGCAGCACGGGCAAGCAGCTGCCTTTGATCGTCCACCCCCATGGCGGACCTTATGGTGTCCGTGATCGCGGGGGTTTCGACGGTGACGTGCAGATGCTTGCCGCCGCGGGATACGCCGTCCTCCAGGTGAATTTCCGTGGTTCTGGCGGTTACGGGCGCGCCTTCCGTCAGGCGGGTGCGAGAGAATGGGGCGGCGCGATGCAGGACGACCTCACCGACGCGACGCGGTGGGCCATCCAGATGGGCTTTGCGGATCCACGGAAGATCTGCATCTACGGCGCCAGCTACGGTGCCTATGCCGCGTTGACGGGTGTTGCGAAGGAGCCAGACCTTTACCGATGTGCCGCAGGCAACGTGGGTGTCTATGACTTGCCCATGATGCACGCTCGTGGCGATACCCGGGAAAGAAGGAGAGGGCGGACCTACCTCAGGGACTGGATAGGCGAAGCCAAGGATCTTGCGTCGGCGTCGCCCACCAACATGGCGGGCCGAATCAGGGTGCCTGTGTTCCTTGCCGCTGGCGGGGAGGATGAACGTGCGCCCGTGCAGCATACCGAGCTCATGGAGCGACGCCTCAAGGCCGCCGACGTCCCGGTGGAAGCCGTCTACTACCGCACCGAAGGCCACGGTTACTACAAGGAAGAGAACCGGCTCGATTACTACACCAAGCTGCTCGCGTTCTTCAGCCGCCACCTGGGCGGGGCGACGGCGAAGTAATCCGACAGGCGCGGACGGCGTCACGCCGTCCGCGCGGACCCGATCAGTCCGCCGTGCGCATCGCCCGCTGCAACCACGGCGAAGCCAGCAGCGCGACCGCGGCGCAGCCCAGGCCGATCCACATCATCAGCCAGAACAGGTCGGCGAAGCCGGTGGCGGCGTGGGCGATGTCCAGGGCGCCGTCTGCGGGAACGTCCATCGCGGCGAGCTTGCCGAACTGCGCCGCCAGCGTTTCCGAGAACGCGGTCGCCAGCAGCCACATGCCCATCATCGAGCTCACCACGCGCGGCACCGACAATTCGGTGACCGCCGCCAGGCTCACTGGCGCCAGGCACATCTCGCCGATCTCCAGCAGCAGATAGGCCAGCACCAGCCACCACACGCTCGCGACCATGCCGGTGGCACCCACCTGCTGTGCGGCCAATGCCAGCGGGATGAAGGACAGGCCGCCGAACAGCAGGCCCAGTGCGCCCTTCACCGGTTTGGACGGATCCCGGCCGCGGCGCCCCAGCGTGGCCCACAGCGAGGCGAACAGCGGTGCGAGCACCACCAGGAACATCGCACCCAGATAAGTGAGCGAACCGGCGGTCTGAGGCAGGACCAGCGAGTCTCGCAGTACCAGCAGCACCATCAGGACCGCGGTTCCCAGGAACAGCACGCGAGGGCGGCCCGGATGCACGCTCCGCTCCGACCAGTGCGACGCGATCACGAACGACAGCGGCATCGCCACCAGCGCCCAGGTGGACCAAGGTGCGCTGCCGAGGAATAGCGCGACGTTCGCGGCAAGGCTGTCCGACCAGACCACCACCGATGCCGGCTGTACCAATGACGGGAACAGGTCTTTCGTCAGCATCCTGTCGGTGAACATCACCCACGAGCCGTACGTCTGCTCGTACAGGGTGAAGAACGCCAGGCACATGAGGATCAGCGCCATCAGCGCCAGCATCTGGCGCCGCTGCACCGGCGTGCACTGGGTGGCGATGAACCAGAGGAACCACGCCATCACCACGGCCAGCACCAGCAGCATCAAGGCCAGCGCCAGCGAGAACTCGCCGCGCAGGGCGAACGCGCCGTTGGCCGCCGCCCACATCAGCCAGGCCACCGGCAGTACGCCGAGCGCGGCGCCCGCGTAGATCAGCCATTCCCGCGGGACGCCCCATACGGGCGCCCGCAGCGCCGCGGGCGAGGGCGGTTCGGCGTGGCCATGCAGGTAGCGCTGGCCCCAGAGGAACATGGCCAGCCCCAGCAGCATGCCGATGCCGGCAGCGCCGAAACCGTATTTCCAGCCCAGCGTCTCGCCCAGGTAACCGCACACCAGCGAGGCGAGCAGGGCGCCGAGGTTGATGCCGGCGTAGAACAGGCTGAAGCCGCCATCGCGGCGCGGATCACCCGCCGGATACAGCCGGCCGACGATGCCGGTGATGTTGGGCTTCAGGAAGCCGACGCCCATGACGATCAGTGCCAGCGACACGTACATCGTGCGCAGCGCGCCCTCGTCGCGCGTGACCACGCCAGCGTCCATCGTCGCCGCCGCGCCTTCCAGCGCCATGCCCGCATGGCCCGCCACCAGCAACAACCCGCCGAAGACCACGGCCTTGCGCATGCCCAGCCAGCGGTCGGCCAGCACGCCACCGATCACCGGCACGCAGTAGACCAGCCCGCCATAGGCCCCGATCAGGTCGTAGCCCGCGCCGTCGGCGAACAGGTGGTACTTGGTCAGGTACAGCAGCAGCAGCGCCTTCATCCCGTAGAAGGAGAAGCGCTCCCACATCTCGGTGAAGAAGCAGACGTAGACGCCCTTGGGGTGGCCCAGGAAGTCGTCGCGGCCAGCGGCCGCGGGGGCGAGGGGGGTCAAGGGCCGCTCCGGCGTGGATTCCGCGGCGAGTATAGCGACCGCGCCCGTTCCGGCTGGACTTGCCGGGCAGCGGACGCTAGCGTGTCGGCTTTCCGCAATTCGGGAACATGCAATGAGCTCGGGGACCCCGCAACTCACCTTCCGCGCCGTCGTGCTGGCCATCGTGCTGGCCGTCGTGCTGTCGGCCGCCAACGCCTACCTGGGCCTGTTCGCCGGCCTGACCGTGGCCACCGCCATCCCGGCGGCCGTCGTCTCGATGGGCGTGCTGCGCCTGCTGGGCGGTGGCACGATCCTGGAGAACAACATCGTGCAGACCGGCGCCTCGGCCGGTTCGTCGATCGCGGCCGGCGTGATCTTCACGATCCCCGCCCTGATCATCCTGGGCTACTGGCAGGACTTCCAGTATTCCTGGGTGCTGGCCATCGCCGGTCTCGGCGGCCTGCTTGGGGTGCTGTTCTCGGTGCCGCTGCGCCGCTCGATGATCGTCGAGGAGCCGCTGCCGTTCCCCGAGGGCAAGGCGGCGGCCGAAGTGCTGAAAGCTGGCGAGAATCCGGGCCCCGGCCTGAAGATCCTGGCCTTCTCCGCCGCCATCGGCGCCGTGCTCAAGGTCGCCGCCCACAGCGGCATGCGCCTGATCCCGGATACCGCGGCGGGCGCCGGCTTCTTCGGCAAGTACCTGGGCTACATGGGCACCAACCTGTCGCCGGCGCTGCTGGGTGTGGGCTACATCGTGGGCCTGAACATCGGCATCGTGGTGCTGTCCGGCAGCATCCTGTCTTGGCACATCGCCATCCCGCTGTACCACATGGCCTTCATGGGCACCGATCCCGCGCTGGCGCAGAGCATCGCGGGGGCGGGGCCTGAGGACATCGCGGGTGCGATCTGGTCGGCCAAGATCCGCTACCTGGGCGTCGGCGCCATGCTGATCGGCGGCGTGTGGACGCTGTTCTCCCTGCGCAAGTCGCTGCTGTCGGGCGTGAAGAGCGGCATCGCCGCCGCGCGTGCCGGTTCCGGCGGCGCCGATGTCGCCGAGACCGAGCGCGACCTGCCGATGAAGTGGATGCTGGTGGCGCTGGTGGTCTTCGTGCTGCCGCTGCTGCTGCTGTACCAGGCCATCGTCGGCATGTGGCACGTCAGCATCCCGATGGCGATCATCATGATCGTGGCGGGCTTCCTGTTCGTCTCGGTATCGGCCTATCTGGCCGGTCTGGTCGGTTCGTCGAACAATCCGGTGTCGGGCATCACCATCGCCACCATCCTGTTCGCCTCGGTCGTGCTGCTGTTGCTGCTGGGCGAGAGCGGACGCATGGCCGTGGGGGCGGGTGGGGCGCCGCTGGGTGCGGTGGCCGCGATCATGATCGGCGCGGTCGTGTGCTGCGCCGCGGCGGTGGGCGGCGACAACCTGCAGGACCTCAAGGCGGGCTACCTGGTCGGCGCGACGCCGTGGAAGCAGCAGCTGATGCTGGGCATCGGCGCGTTCTCCTGCGCGCTGATCATGGCGCCGGTGCTGAACATCCTGTCCGAGGCCTACGGCATCGGTGCGCCGACGGCCGAACATCCGAATCCGCTGTCCGCGCCGCAGGCCACGCTGATGGCGTCGGTGGCGAAGGGTCTGTTCGGCGGCGAGCTGCCGTGGGGCATCATCGGCATCGGCGCGGTCATCGGTGCGGTCATCATCGCCATCGACGAGATGCTGAAGGCCCGCAAGAGCAGTTTCCGCGTGCCCGTGCTGGCCGCGGCCATCGGCATCTACCTGCCGCTGGAGCTGATGGTGCCGATCTTCCTCGGCGGCCTGCTGGCCTACCTGGTGGAAAAGCGTCATGGCATGGTGGGCACGAAGGACGAAGAAGCGCGCGACCGCATCCATCGCCCTGGCACGCTGTTCGCCGCGGGTCTGATCACCGGCGAGGCGCTGATGGGCATCGCGGTGGGCATCGCCATCTACGTGTCCAAGGATCGCGACGTGCTGGTGCTGCCGGAGGCCTTCCAGCAGGGCGAGATCGTCGGCCTGGTGATCCTGGCGATCGTGGGCTGGCTGCTGTACCGCACCGGCGCCAAGTCCAAGGCGTTGGGTGAGGCGGGGTCCGGCCCGCACTAAGCGGCTGCACGGCGCAAGGGCGTAACCTCACGCCTTTGCGCCGCGGCGCATTTAGCGCCTAACATCGGGGTTTTCCTGTCGCCGGAGCCCCGGATGAACCTCAGATCCGCCCTGTTGCCCCTCTGCCTGCTGGCGGCGCTGCCGTCGCTCGCCGCCGCCCGCGGCCTGGATGTGCGCGACCTGCAGAAGCTGGACCGCGTGTCCTCGCCGGTGCTGTCGCCGGATGGCAGCACGGTCGTCTTCGCCAAGCGCATCGTCGATGCCGACGTGGTCAAGGCCAGCAGCAGCCTGTGGGTCCGCAACCTGCTGACCCGCGACATGGCGCCGCCGAAGCGCTTGACCCCGGAAGGGTGGAACGTCAACTCGCCGTCGTTCTCGCCGGATGGCAAGACGGTCTATTTCCTCAGCGCGAAGTCCGGCACGCAGCAGCTGTATGCGCTGCCACTGGTCGGCGGGGCGCCGCGCCAGCTGACGGCATTCGCACTGGATGTGGCCAGCTACAAGGTGTCGCCGGACGGGACGCGCGTGCTGTTCAGCACCGACACCTTCGCCGACTGCAAGGCCGACTTCGCCTGCACGAAGAAGAGACTGGACGACACCGCCGCCAAGAAGAGCAGCGGCATGGTGTACGACGGGCTGTTCGTCCGTCATTGGGACACCTGGGCCGATGGGCGCCGCAGCCGGCTGTTCGTGGCCGCACTGCCGGAAGGCAAGGCGAAGCCGGTTTCCAGTGCCACCTCGCTGACCGACCGCCTGGATGGCGACGCGCCGTCCAAGCCGTTCGGTGGCGCGGATGAGTACACCTGGTCGCCGGATGGCGCGTCGGTCGTCGCCGCGATCCGCGTGGCCGGCAAGGGCGAGGCCTGGTCGACCAACTTCGACCTGTACCAGGTCGCTGCGGACGGCAGCAGCGCACCGGTCAACCTGACGGCGTCGAATCCCGCCTGGGACACCGGTCCGGTGTTCAGCGCCGACGGCAAGACGCTGTTCTACCGGGCGATGAAGCGCCCGGGTTTCGAGGCGGACCGTTTCGGCCTGATGGCGATGGACCTGGCCACGAAGCAGGTGCGCGAGATCGCACCATCGTGGGACCGTTCCGCCGACGGCATCGTGGTGTCGAAGGATGGCGCGACGATCTACACCACCGCGCAGGATGTGGGCCAGCACCCGCTGTTCGCCGTCGATGTCGCCAGCGGCACGGCGAAGCCGGTGGTCGCCGAGGGCAGCATCTCGGCCTTCGACATCGCTGGCGACACCCTGGCGTTCACCCGCAACACGCTGAAGACGGGTGACCAGCTGTTCACCACCACCCTGGCGGGTGCGCCGCTGCGCGCGATCACGCCGAGCGCGCAGGACATGCTGAAGGATGTCAGCTTCGGCGACTTCGAACAGTTCACCTTCACCGGCTGGAACAACGAGACCGTGCACGGTTACGTGGTCAAGCCGCACGATTACGTGGAAGGCAAGAAGTACCCGGTCGCCTTCCTGATCCACGGCGGTCCGCAGGGCAGCTTCGGCAACGGCTGGAGCTATCGCTGGAACCCGCAGACCTACGCGGGCCAGGGCTATGCGGTGGTGATGATCGATTTCCATGGATCGACCGGCTACGGCCAGGCCTTCACCGATGCGATCAGCCAGCACTGGGGCGATCGCCCGCTGGAAGACCTGCAGAAGGGCTGGGCCGCGGCGCAGCAGAAGTACGCCTTCCTCGACGGCGGCAAGGCCTGCGCGCTGGGCGCCAGCTACGGCGGCTACATGATCAACTGGATCGCCGGCAACTGGAACGAGCCGTGGAAGTGCCTGGTCAACCACGACGGCGTTTTCGATACCCGTTCGATGGGTTACGTGACCGAGGAGCTGTGGTTCACCGAGTGGGAGAACGGCGGCACGCCGTTCGACAAGCCGGAGAACTATGAGAAGTTCAATCCGGTCAACCACGTCGCCAAGTGGCGCGTGCCGATGCTGGTGGTGCAGGGCGAGAAGGACTATCGCGTGCCGGTGGACCAGGGTCTGTCCACGTTCACCGCGCTGCAGCGCAAGGGCATCGAATCCAAGCTGCTGTACTTCCCCGACGAAAACCACTGGGTGCTCAAGCCGCAGAACAGCATCCTGTGGCACGACACCGTCAACGCCTGGCTGAAGCAGCACATCGGGGAGTAAATGCATGGCAGCACCCGCAGAGGGGCAGCAGATCAATGCTGCAGTGATCACTGGCGACGCCGCAGTCCTCGGATTGCTGGCGATCATCCTGGGCTTCGTTTTCTGGAGCGCTTCCCGCGAGAAGGGGGTCTGGAAGAAGTTCTACTCGGTGATCCCCGCGATCCTGCCCTGTTACCTGTTGCCGGCGATCGCCAACAGCTTCGGCCTGGTGGACGGTGCAGGCTCAAACCTGTATCCGATGGCGCGCGACTATCTGTTGCCGGCGTCGCTGGTACTGTTCTGCGTGTCGATGGACATTCGTGGCATCTCCCGGCTCGGTCCGAAGGCGCTGGTGATGTTCCTGACCGGCACTGTGGGCGTGATGCTGGGTGCGTTGGTCAGTTTCACGGCGATGGGGGTGATCCATCCGGAAACGGTCGCAGGCGAAACGTGGCGCGGGATGACCACCTTGACCGGAAGCTGGATCGGCGGCGGCGCCAACCAGGCGGCGATGAAGGAGGTGTTCGAGGTCGACGCCACCCTGTTCGGGCAGTTCGCGGCGGTTGACGTGATCGTCGGCTACGTCTGGATGGCAACCCTGCTGTTCATGGCGTCGCGGGCGGCGTTCTGGGATCGCTGGCTCAAGGCGGACACTTCGGCGATCGAAACGCTCAAGGAGCGGATGGCGAGCTACCAGGCGCAGCATGCACGGATCGCGTCGACAACGGATCTCATGCTGATCTTCGCGGTGGCGATCGGCGCGACCGGCTTCGCGCATTTTCTCGCCGAGCCACTGGTCGCGTGGATCACGTCGTTGCCTGCCGAATGGCGGTTGCGGGACTACAGCCTGGATTCGCGCTTCTTCTGGCTGGTGGTGATTGCCACGACCGTGGGTGTGGTGCTCAGCCTGACCCGTGCGCGTGAACTCGAGGGCGCGGGCGCGTCGAAGATCGGCACGGTTTTCCTGTATGTGCTGATTGCGACCATCGGCATGCAGATGGATCTGAAGGCACTGGCCAACAAGCCCTTCCTGTTGCTTCTGGGCCTGATCTGGATCGCGGTGCACGCAAGCCTGATGCTGCTGGTTGCGCGCCTGATTCGTGCGCCCCTGTTCTTCATGGCCGTGGGGTCGCAGGCCAATATCGGCGCGGCCGCCAGCGCCCCGGTTGTGGCCAGCGCGTTCCACCCTGCACTGGCGCCCGTGGGTGTTCTGCTTGCGGTTCTGGGGTACGTGCTGGGTACCTACTGCGCTTACCTGACGGGACTGATGTTGCAGGCGCTTGCTGGCGGCTGATTAACAAAAAAGCCGCCCCTCTTTCGGAGGGGCGGTCATTCAACTGTCAATACAGCGGGAACTTGCCTCAGCAACAGCGGAACCCGCTCCTGCCGCCGAACCGCGCTTCCTGTCGTTCGCGGAAGAAGGTCTTGTAGTCCATCGGTTCGCGGTCCGGATGCTTCTCCAGCACGTGCCGGACGTAGTTGTCGTAGTCGGGGATGCCGCAGCACAGGCGCGCGGTCTGCACCAGCCTCCGCCACACCCGCTTGTGCGTGGCGAAATGCGAGAGCGGGACGAGTTCGGTGCCCATGGCCTACAGCCACGCCTTCTGCTGCTCGTCGGTCAGCGCTACGTAGGGCGTCTCGCGGTCCGTGCGCGTGCTGCTGGCGCGTGCCTTGGCGATGGCGCGCAGCGCGTACACCAGCACGCTGAACACCACGAACAGGAACAGGGCGGTCAGGCCGGCGTTGATGTAACTGTTGACCACCACCTGCTGCATCTGGGCCATGCTCTTCGCCGTGCCGAGCAGTTGGCCATCGGCGATGGCCAGCTGGTACTTCTTCGCCTGGGCGACGAAGCCGATTGCCGGATTGCTGTCGAAGATCTTGATCAGGCCCGCATAGGTGGTGCAGATCAGCAGCCAGATCGCCGGGACCACCGTGACCCAGGCGTAGCGGTCGCGCTTCATCTTGAACAGCACCACGGTGCACAGCATCAGCGCGATGCCCGCGAGCATCTGGTTGGCGATGCCGAACAGCGGCCACAACGTATTGATGCCGCCCAGGGGGTCGACCACGCCCTGGTAGAGGAAGTATCCCCACAGCGCGACGCAGCCGGCGGTGCCGATGACGTTGGCGCCCCACGAGTCGGTCTTGCGCAGCGGCGGGATGAAGTTGCCCAGCAGGTCCTGCAGCATGAAGCGGCCGGCGCGCGTGCCCGCATCGACCGCGGTCAGGATGAAGAGCGCTTCGAACAGGATGGCGAAGTGATACCAGAACGCCATCATCGCGTCGCCGCCGGGCAGCGCGTCGTGCAGGATCACCGCAATGCCCACCGCCAGCGTGGGTGCGCCGCCGGCGCGCGAGATGATCGTGCCCTCGCCGATGTTGTGCGCTGTCTGCGTCAGCATCTCCGGCGTCACCACGAAACCCCAGCTGCTGACCTTCGCGGCCACGTCGACCGCGCTCGTGCCGATCGCGGCGGCGGGGCTGTTCATGGCGAAGTACACGCCCGGCTCGATGATCGAGGCCGCGACCAGCGCCATGATGGCGACGAACGATTCCATCAGCATGCCGCCGTAACCGATGTAGCGGATGTGGGTTTCATTGGCCAGCAACTTGGGCGAGGTGCCCGAGCTGATCAACGCATGGAAGCCCGAGACCGCACCGCAGGCGATGGTGATGAACAGGAACGGGAACAGACCGCCCTTCCACACCGGACCGTCGCCGGAGCTGGCGAACTGGGTCAGCGCCGGCATCTTCAGCGAGGTCACTTCCGGGCTGGCGATGACGATGCCGATCGCCAGCGCGACGATCACGCCGATCTTGAGGAAGGTGGACAGGTAATCGCGCGGCGCCAACAGCAGCCATACGGGCAACACGGCGGCCACGAAGCCGTAGCCGATCAGCATCCAGGTGATCTGGGTGCCGGTGAAGGTGAAGGCGGGGCCCCATGTGGGATGCGCGCCGACCTTGCCGCCGAACCAGATGGCGAGCAGCAGCAGGACGATGCCGACCACCGAGATCTCGCCGATCCTGCCGGGACGGATGTAGCGCATGTAGAGGCCCATGAAGATCGCGATGGGCATCGTGGCGATGACGGTGAACATGCCCCATGGGCTTTCGGCCAGCGCCTTCACCACGATCATCGCCAGCACCGCCAGGATGATGATCATGATCAGGAACGCGCCGAACAGCGCGATGGTGCCGGCCACCTGGCCCATTTCCTCGCGGACCAGATCGCCCAGCGAGCGGCCATTGCGGCGGCTGGAGATGAACAGGACCATGAAGTCCTGCACCGCGCCTGCGAGCACCACGCCCGCGATCAGCCAGAGCATGCCGGGCAGGTAGCCCATCTGCGCGGCGAGCACCGGGCCGACCAGCGGACCGGCGCCGGCGATGGCAGCAAAGTGGTGGCCGAACAACACGTGCTTGTTGGTGGGCACGTAGTCCAGGCCGTCGTTGTTGAGGTGCGCGGGGGTCGCGCGGGTCGGGTCGAGCCCCATCACGTTCTTCGCGATGTACAGGCTGTAGTAGCGGTACGCCACCAGATAGATGGATACCGCCGCCACGACGATCCACAGCGCGCTGATCTGCTCGCCCTGGCGCAGCGCCACCACGCCCAGGCACACCGCGCCGAGAAGCGCCAGCGCCGCCCAGCCGATCTTGGAAAAACCGTTCATCCGGAAACCCTCCGACAAGTCCGGACAAGGGTCCCCCCATGCGGAAGGCCGGTCAATCCGTAATGGCCGATTCTGCCTTCGACTTTGGTCGCAATCCGACGGCGTAGGGCGTCAGAGCCAGCGCGAGCGCTTGAACAGGCGGTACAGGCCGAAACAGGCCAGCGCCACGCCGGCGATCAAGATGGGATAGGCGAAGCGGCCGGCCAGTTCGGGCATGTGTTCGAAGTTCATGCCATACCAACTGGTGATCAGCGTGGGGGCGGCGAGCAGTGCGGCCCACGCGCCCAGCCGCTTGACGATCTCGCCCTGCGCCAGCGTCACCAGCGACAGGTTCACGCTGAGTGCGGTGGTGAGCATCTCGCGCAGGGTGTCGGTGTACTCGTTGACGCGCAGCACGTGGTCCTGCACGTCGCGGAAGTAAAGCCTCACCTCTTCCGGGATCAGTGCGCTCTGCGACCGCGTCAGCTGCGCCAGCACGTCCTGCAGCGGCGCCACCGCCAGCCGCATCTGGGTCAGCTCGCGCTTCAGCTCGTACAGCTTCACCACCGTCACCCGCCGGTAGGTGTCGGAGAAGATGTCCTTCTCCAGGGCATCCAGCGTCTGCTTGAACTGGTCGATGATCGGCCGGTAGTTGTCGACGATGTAGTCGAGCACCGCGTACAGCCCATACGACGGACCGAGCGCAAGCAGATCGGGTTCGCGCTGCACGCGCTCGCGTACCGGCGCATACGAAAGCGACGCACCGTGCCGCACCGTCACCAGGTAGCGCGGGCCCAGGAAGGCGTGGGTCTCGCCGAACCGGATGCGGTCGTCCACCACCTGCGCCGTGTGCACGGCCACGAACAGCGAGTTGCCGTAGGCTTCCAGCTTCGGGCGCTGGTGTGCATTCTGCGCGTCCTCCACGGCCAGGTCGTGCAGGTAGAACTCTTCCTGCAGCTTCTCCAGGATGGCGTCCGCCGGCTCGTACAGGCCCACCCAGATGAAACTGCCATCGTCGACGGCCAGCACGTCGCTGATCTCGTCCAGGCCGATATCGCGCCGCTTGCCGCCCTGGTCGTAGACCACGCAGTTGATGACGCACTGGGGCAGGGCGGGTTTCGTGTCGACGGCGGCGAGGTCATTCATGGCGGGAATCGTGCGCCACGGGACCACATCCGACAAGCCCGCGGGCCTCCTGTAGGAGCGACGTGAGTCGCGACCGCGGCAATGATGCGTCTCGGGACGGGTAGAAGGCATCAACCCTGCGGTACGAGGTGATGCCTCGCCCGCAGGATCCGTCTTTCGTAAGGATATGGGGGGCTTCGTTTCTGCGGTCGCGACTTACGTCGCTCCTACAGTGGCTTCCGCGCTCACTGCGCCACGAACCGGATCGCCTGCCCACCACCGGGCGCGAGCTTCAGCGTCAGCGTATCGCCGCGGGCGACGCTGCGTTCCTCGATCACGATGTCCTGCGGCGCGGTCTTCCAGTGGGCCTTGTCGCCGTCGCGGTAGATCTGCGCGGTGTAGCGGCGGCCCTCATCGAGGAAGGTCAGCGGCACGCTGAGCGTACGGCCGTCTTCGTCGGTCAGCGCGCCGAGGTACCAGTTGTCGCCGCCGCGCTCCTTGCGGGCGATGGTCACGTAGTCGCCCACTTCGCCGTTCAGCACGCGCGTGTCGTCCCAGTCCACCGGCACGTCCTTGATGAACTGGAACGGCGCCGGGTTCTTCTCGTAGTTCTCCAGCAGGTCGGCCGCCATCTGCAGCGGGCTGTAGATCACCACGTAAAGCGAGAGCTGCTTGGCCCAGGTGGTCGCAATGCCGTCGGTGGAGCGTGTCTTCATACCGAAAATGCCCGGCGTGTAGTCCATCGGGCCGGCCAGCAGTCGGGTGAACACGAGGTTGGCTTCGTGCTCCGGCGGATTGCCGGGCTGGCCCCAGGCGCTGAACTCCATGCCGCGCGCGCCTTCACGGGTGATCCAGTTCGGATAGGTGCGGCGCAGGCCGCTGTCCTTGATCGGCTCGTGCGGATTGACTGCGATCTGGCGCTTGGCCGCTTCGGTCACCACCTTGAGGTGATGGCGCGCCATGTCCTGGCCTTCATGCCACGCGTAGTGGCGCCTGCCGTCGGTGCCGGTGACCTTGGCCTGGCTGGCGTCGGCCACATACCCTGTCTTCACCGCCGGCACGCCCACGCGCTGGTAGAGGTCGAACGCATCGCCCATCTGTTCTTCGTAGTGGGCCGCGTTGCCGGATGTCTCATGATGGCCGATCAGGACCACGCCCTTTGAGCGGGCATAGCGGCTGAGCGCTTCCAGGTCGAAATCCGGATACGACTGGGTGAAGCTGAAATCCTCGCCGTTGCCGAACCAGTCGCCGTCCCAGCCCACGTTCCAGCCTTCGACCAGCACACCGCCGAAGCCGTGTTTCGCAGCGAAATCGATGTGCTTGCGGACGTTTTCGTTGGTGGCGCCGTGCTTGGGGCCGGAGGCCCAGCTCTTCAGGTCCAGGTGCATTTCCCACCACACGCCGACGTACTTCATCGGCTTCACCCATGACACGTCGCCGAGTGCATTGGGCTCGTTGAGGTTCAGCGTCAGGCTGGACATCGCCAGGCCGGCGGCGTCATCGCTCAGCAGCAGCGTGCGCCAGGGCGTGTCGAAGGGTGCGGCGCGCACCACCTTGCCTTCGCCGATGCCGGGCGTCAGGTCGGCTTTCAGCTTGCGGTCGTCCACCCGCGTCAGGTTCATGCCGCTGTAGTCGACCAGCGCGGCCTCATGGATCGAAAGGTGGGTGCCGTCCTCGAACCTGAAGGTGATCGGCGTCTGCGCGTCGCCGACCTGTTGCACCGGCGTGCGGTGATAAAGGTATTCCTCGCGATTCCACTCGCCGGCCGGGATCCACCACGCGGTTGCATCGCGCGCCAGCGAGAATTCGGTCAGCTCCTCGCTGATCTTCACCTGCTCCAGGCCGGGCTGCTTCGGGAAGCGGTAACGGAAGCCCACGCCATCGTCGAATACGCGGAACACCACGTCGAAGCTGCGGAAGGGCTTGGCCTTCTCCTTCAGCGTGACGGTCAGTTCGTTGTAGTGGTTGCGGATGAAGCGGCGCTCGCCCCACGGCTGTTCCCAGGTCTCGTCGAACGTGCGCGTGCGCGGCTGCACGATCTCGATGTTGCGCTCGAACTTGGGTGCATCCAGCAACAGGAAGCCGAGCCGCGACGACGCGATGACCGGTTGCCCCTTGCGCGACACCGCATACGCGGGCCTGCCGTCGTTGTCGGTGGCCAGCTCCACCACGATGGTGCCGTCGGGCGAAGCCACGCGCGGCCCGGGCGCCGCGTGCGCGGCGGCGCTGGACAGCAGGACGAACAGCGGAATCAGGAAACGGTGCATGCGACCCTCGCGATAAGCAGAGGGCCGCATCGTGCGTGGCGGGGCTCAGCGCGACAAGCGTCGCGGCATGAATACGTATGCAAGCGCCAGGTGGATTGGCGTCATGAGGGCGATCCACGCCTGGTTGTACTGCAGCCGCAAGGGCAGCCAGTGCAGGAACCACGCGACCAGCGCGCCTGCCGCGATGGCGACCGTCAGCCAGCCGAACCACACCGGCGGGTTGCGGCGGCGCAGCACGGCTATTGCGCCGGGAACCAGCAGGACGCACAGCGGATTGAACAGCAGCAGGTTGCGGTTGGCCCACGCGGCCCAGTGGTCGGTGAAACCCCACAGGTACACCAGCAGCGCGCCCGCCACGAAGCAAAGCAGCCACAACGGCAGCGCCACGGCCGCGATCACGCGGGGCGCGCGACGTCCCGCCCCCGCGACCAGCGCCGCGACGACGACGCCTGCGAGCAGCCACGGCCACCACCGGCGCGGCGCTTCGGCCGGCTCCGGCGCGATGCGGTGCGGCAGCAGCTGCATTTCCGATTGCACCAGCGGACGGCCGGCGGCGTTCTTCGCCTCGCGCAGGCTGTCGGCCAGGCGCATCGGCACGTAACCTTCCTCCCAGCGCGACATCGGCTTGTCTGCCGACGGGCCGAGGCCCACGTCGAAGCCCAGCCACATCCACGTCGCCGGCGAGGCCAAGCGCACGGCTTCGCTGCGGAAGGTGTTGCCGCGCGAACGACCCGAAAGCTGCGATTTCAGCGCACCGCCCAGTGCGGCATCCAGCGCGTCGCGGACCTGGGTGGAACAGTTGGAGGTGAAGTAGTCGTAGCGATAGCGTGCGTTTTCCGGCCGCGCGCGTTCGGCCAGCGCGTCGGCCAGCGCCTGCGCCTGGTCGGGCCCGACATCGAGCCACTGGATCGACACGCCGCGGCCGCTGTCGCGGTACTGCGCCAGGTCCTGCTCGAACGGCAGCGCGACCAGGTAGTACATCATGTGGCCGCGCGCGAAGTTGCCGACGAAGTCGGCTTCGGATGGATCGAAGAAGCCGAAGTTGTACGAGATGGCGTCGCCGCTGGCAGGATCCACCACGATGATGGCGTTGTGGCCGAAGCGCTCGAAGAACACCTCGCCGGGCTGCATGGTCGCCACGCCGATGCGCGGCGCCGCCCATGCCGCGGCGGCCAGCAGCCACAGCGCGCCCAGCAGCGCCAGGCGCGCGACCGCGCTACGCATCCGCCAGCACTCCGACATGGAACGCATGCACGCGGCGCGCATCGGCCCGTGCCACCCGGAACAGGAAACGGCCCAGCGTCAGTTCCTCGCCGGTTTCGGGCAGATGGCCGATGGCGGCGGTGACCAGGCCGCCGACGGTGTCGTACTCGTCGTCCGGGAAGTCTGCGCCGAAGCGTTCGTTGAAGTCGGCGATGGGCGTCAGCGCATCCACCACGAACTGGCCGTCGGCCTGCGCGGCGATCAGCGCGGCACCGTCTTCGGCTTCGTCGTGCTCGTCGTCGATCTCGCCGACGATCTGTTCCAGCACGTCCTCGATGGTCACCAGGCCGGCGACGCCACCGTACTCGTCCACCACGATCGCCATGTGGTTGCGCGACAGGCGGAATTCCTTCAGCAGCAGGTTCAGCTTCTTCGATTCGGGAATCAGTACCGCCGGCCGCAGCAGCTCGCGCACGGTGCCGGGACCGTTGTCGGCCACCACCCCGCGCAGCAGGTCCTTGGCCAGCAGGATGCCCAGGATCTCGTCCTTGTTGTCGCCGTGGACGGGGAAGCGCGAATGGCCCGATTCCACCACCTGTTTCATCAGGTCCAGGAAGCGCGCCTCCACCGGCAGCGACACCATCTGCGCGCGCGGCACCATCACGTCGCCCACGGTCAGGTCGGCCACGGCGATGGCGCCTTCCATCATCTTCAGGGTGTCGCCGCCGATCAGCCCGTCGGACTGCGCGTCGCGCAGCAACTCCACCAGGTCGTCGCGTGTGCTGGGTTCGCCGGAGAACGCCGAACTGAGGCGGTCCAGCCAGGAGCGCCGCTTCTCCGAAGGTTTGTCGGAGCCGTCCGGCGCGTGGGTACTGTCGTCTTCTGACATCTCGTGGAAATGGTCGCCCCGCGGGGGCGTGGGGTTCAGTCTAACGCGGTTGTCCGCCGGGCGCAGGCGGGGGCGCCCCTTCGGGCGCGGGCGCGTCGGTGTCGGTGTCGGGAGCATCCTCGGGCAGGTCCAGGCTGTAGCTGCACCCCACCAGGGTCTTGCCGGGATGCGAGGACACGTTGCTGACGTTGAGGACGACGGATTCGATCAGCACCTGGCCGCTTTCGGCATCGCGGGATTCCTCGCTGCGCAGTTCCTTGCCGAACATGGCCTTGGCCGGCGTATCGATGGCCGTTTCCAGCCCGAGTTCGCTGGCCAGCGGGCGGGGGTCGGGCAGGTCCAGGATCGCCATCACGCTGCTGCCGGTGAAGGCGATGTGGTCCGTGCCGTGCCCGAACACGCGGATCGGCGAGGCCAGGCGGTATTCGGTCATGAACATGTTCGCCTGCGGCAGCGGCTGCCAGCCCAGGGCGACCGCCTTCAGCGGGTCTTCCAGTGCGGGTGCCAGTGCGGTCAGGCCGGCGATGTCGCCACGGCATTCGATCAGGGACGCGAGGTCGGTCGCGCCGGTCTGGGCGCGCGCGGCGACGGGCAGGGTCAGCGCCACGCAGGACGCGAGCAACAGGGAGCGCAGCACGATCAGTCTTCCGCGTAGGGGTCGGCGATGCCGAGTTCGGCCAGGATCTCCCGTTCCAGCTGCTCCATGCACTCGGCCTCCTTGTCGTCCTCGTGATCCCAGCCCAGCAGGTGCAGCGCACCGTGCACGGTCATGTGGGCGTAATGCGCGGCCAGCGGCTTCTTCTGCTCTTTCGCCTCGCGCGCGACCACCGGTGCGCAGATCACCAGGTCGCCGAGCAGCGGCATCTTCACGCCCTTGGGCAGCTTGACGCCCTCGGCCATCTCGGCCGGGAAGCTGAGCACGTTGGTGGCATAGTCGCGCCCGCGGTAATGCCGGTTGAGCGCGCGGCCTTCCTTGCTGTCGACGATGCGGATGGCGAGGTCGGCTTCGCGGATGCGGCCGGCCAGCGCCGCGGCCACCCACTTGCGGAAGCTCACCGCCGACGGGATGCCGGTGCGCGGCAGCGCATAGCTGACGGAAACGTCGAGACGGACGGGGCCTTGGGTCATGTTTTTTCGCTCGTCATTCCGGCGCATGCCGGACTTTCAACAGCCGCATGACGGGTCATCCATTCCGATGTTGCGTGATGACGGGCTCATGCAAGCCAAGGGGAAGACCAACCTGGATCCCCGCTTGCGCGGGGATGACGGCGATCAGGAAGGCTGCTCGGCCGACTCCGCATCCTTGCCGTCACGCGCATCGTAAGCCCGCACGATCTTCGCCACCAGCGGGTGGCGCACCACGTCGCGGCTGGTGAAGAAGGTGAACGAGATGCCGTCCACGTCGCGCAGGACGTCCAGTGCATCCTTCAGACCCGACTTCTGGTGCTTGGGCAGGTCGATCTGGGTCAGGTCGCCGGTGACCACGGCCGTGCTGCCGTAGCCGATGCGCGTGAGGAACATCTTCATCTGTTCGATGGTGGTGTTCTGCGCCTCGTCGAGGATGACGAACGCATCGTTGAGCGTGCGGCCGCGCATGTAGGCCAGCGGGGCGATCTCGATGACGTTCTTCTCCAGCAGCTTGACCACCTTGTCCACGCCCAGCATCTCGTACAGCGCGTCGTACAGCGGCCGCAGGTACGGGTCGACCTTCTGCGACAGGTCGCCGGGCAGGAAGCCCAGCTTCTCGCCGGCCTCCACCGCCGGGCGCACCAGGATCAGCCGTTGCACCCGCGACTCGTTGAGTGCTTCCACCGCACTGGCGACGGCCAGGAAGGTCTTGCCGGTGCCGGCCGGGCCGAGGCCGAAGTTGATGTCGTGGGTGGCGATGGCGTGCAGGTACTTGGCCTGGTTGGCGCCGCGGCCGCGCACGGTGCCGCGCTTGACCTTGATGGCCACGTCCTGCGGCGCGTAGCCGTCGTCGGCCACCTGGTCCACGTGGGCGGCCGTCAGGCGCAGGTGGATGGCTTCGCTGTCGAAAGTCTCGCTGGCGGCTTCCTGGTACAGCGCATGCAGCAGCTTTTCGGTCGCGGCCACGGCCTTCGCCGGGCCGGTGACGCGGAAGACGGCGCCGCGGTTGGCGATCTCCACGCCCAGCCGCAGTTCGATCTGGCGCAGGTGGGCGTCGAAGGGGCCGGCCAGATTGGCCAGGCGTTCGGTGTTTTCGGGTTCCAGGGTGAATTCGCGCTTGCTGGGGGCAGTCATGGGGCAGGGGTTCGATGTAGTCGGGGGCTAGTGGCGCGTCTGGTCGTCGGCATCCTCGACCGGCCACTGGTTGAACACGTAGACCTCGTCGTCGACCAGGGCCTGGTCGAAGTGGTCGGCATTGGGGGCTTCGTCGCGGTCGACCTGCACCGGTTCGTCCTCCACCGCCACGACCACCCAGCCCTGTTCGCGGATGAACTCGGATGCGCGCCGCATGGGGTCGTCGGCGAATCCGGGTTTCTGGTAGCAGGTGACGTACGCACCGCCGGCTTCAACGAAGTCGGGGCTGTCGGCGCGCGGCCGGGCTTCCAGCGTGAACACCCACAGGCGGGGGCTATCCGAGGAAATGGCGGCGATCCTGGCAAACGCAAGGCGGGCGCGCAGGGTAGCGCGACGGCCTGTGGCCGGCCACCTTCCCGCCGCTCGTCGGAACGGGCTTGAAATTTAATTAAATGTAAAATTAAATAAACCCCATGACAACGACGACACCTCCCCGCCGACACGGGGCCAGGACGGACGCCCCGTCCAAGGCTGCCCCCCGCAAGCGCGCCCGTGGGCGCCGTCCCACCGCCGAGACCGCCGACCTGCGCGCCACCCTGCTGGACGCGGCGCTGGCCTGTTTCGTCCGTGGTGGCATTGCGGCCACCTCGCTGCGCGACATCGCCAAGGAGGCCGGGGTGACGCCCGCGCTGGTGCATTACTACTTCGGCGACAAGGCGCAGCTGCAGGAAGCGGTGGTGACCGAGCGGTTGCTGCCGGTCGTGGCGAAGATGCGCGCGCCCGTGATGCAGGCCGGGAATGGGGATGTCGCGGCGCTGGTCGCCGGCTTCGTGCACGGCATCGGCACGGTGGTGGCCGAGCATCCGTGGCTGCCCACACTGTGGGTGCGCGAGATCCTGTGCGAGGGCGGCGCGCTGCGCGACATGATGATCCGCCAGGTCGGCCCGCTGCTGCCGACGATGATGGCCGGCCGCTTCGCCGCCGCGCAGCAGGCCGGCCAGCTCAACCCCGACCTCGATCCGCGCCTGCTGATGGTGTCGCTGATCGGGCTGACGATGTTCCCGATGGCCAGCGCGCCGATCTGGCGCCAGCTGTTCGGCGCCGACGACATCGATTTCAACGACCTGCGCCGGCACACGCTGGTGCTGCTGGATCGTGGACTGGAGCTTGATCATGCGAAGTGAACCGCGAAGCGTCGCGCTGGCGACGGCGATGCTCGTGCTGGCCGCCTGCAGGGCGGACGCGCCGCAGGCCCTGGGCACGCTGGAATGGGACCGGGTGACGCTGCCCGCGCCGGTCGCCGAGAAAATCGTGCGCGTCGATGTCCGCGAGGGCCAGCAGGTGGCGGCCGGCGCGCCATTGCTGCAACTGGAACTGACTCGTACCCAGTCGCAATTGGCGGCTGCACAGGCCCAGGCCACGCAACGCCGCGAAGCGCTGGCCGAGCTGCGTGCCGGTCCCCGCGGCGAAGCCATCGCGCAGGCGCGCGCCAGCCTGGCCGCCGCGCAGGCGCAGGCCCGGGATGCCGACGCGTACTACGCGCGCCTGCAGCCACTGGGCCGCCAGCGCCTGGTCGCCGCCTCCGAGGTGGATCGTGCGCGTGCCGCGTCGCAGAGTGCGCAGGCCCAGGTGCGGGTCGCACAGGCGGCGCTGCTGGAGCTCGAGCGCGGCACGCGCGCCGAACAGGTCGCGCAGGGCGAAGCGGCCGTCGCTGCGGCGGACGCGCAGGCGCGCGTGCAGGCGGTGACGCTGCAGAAGCTCGACATCGTGGCGCCGCGCGCGGGCCGCGTCGACAGCCTGCCCTACAAGCTGGGGGACCAGGCCCCGGTGGGTGCGCCGCTGGCGGTGATGCTGGTGGGCGAGGCGCCCTATGCCCGCGTCTACCTCCCGCAGGCACTGCGCAATCGACTGAAGGTCGGCGACACCGTGCAGGTACGCCTCGATGGCCAGAAGAAGGCCTACACCGGACGGGTTCGCATGATCCGCAGCGAGCCCAGCTTCACTCCTTACTTTGCGCTGACCGGCCAGGACGCGGAACGGCTCAGCTACCTGGCAGAAATCAGCCTGGGGAAGGAGGCTGCCGGTCTCCCGGTGGGGGCCCCGCTGCAGGTGGTGTCCGATGGCGACGAGTGAGGAAGGACGCGCGATCCGTGTCCGTGGCCTGAGCAAGCGCTTCGGCGCACTGGTGGCGGTGGACGATGTCGATCTGGACATTCCGCGTCGTCATGTCTACGGCTTCCTCGGGCCGAACGGCTCCGGCAAATCCACCACCATCCGCATGTTGTGCGGATTGCTTACGCCGACGGCGGGCGACATCGAAGTGCTGGGGCTGCGGATCCCGGAACAGGCCGAGCAACTGCGCACCCGCATCGGCTACATGACCCAGAAGTTCTCGCTGTTCGAGGACCTGACGGTGCGCGAGAACCTGGAGTTCCTGGCGGCCGTGCAGGACATCCCGCGCGCGCAGGCGAGGCGAAGGATCGATGAGCTGGTCGAGCAGTACCACTTCCAGGACCGCCAGAAGCAGCTGGCTGGCACGATGAGCGGTGGGCAGAAGCAGCGCCTTGCGCTGGCCGGGGCGGTGATCCACCAGCCGGAACTGCTGTTCCTCGATGAACCGACCAGTGCGGTGGATCCGGAATCGCGTCGCGATTTCTGGGAAAAGCTCTTCGAACTCGCCGACGCCGGCACCACGCTGCTGGTGTCCACGCACTACATGGACGAGGCCGAGCGCTGCCACCGCATCGCCATCCTCGACCGCGGCGTCCTCGTCGCGGACGGTACGCCGGACGCACTGACCGGCGAACTGGCCGGGCGCACCCTGGTGGTGGACGCCGCACAGCCGCGACAGGCGCAGAAGGCGTTGGTCAGCCTGCCGGGTGTGATCAGCGTGGCGCAGATCGGCAACCTGCTGCGCGTGTTGATGGCCGAGGACGGACAGGCCGCTGACCGCATCGCGCAGGGCCTGCGCGCGGCCGGCGTCAGCGCACAGGTCTCGGCCGCGCCGGCCGACCTTGAGGATGTCTTCGTCTCGGCCACGCGCGGCCAGCCCGCGCGCGAGGAGGCGGCATGAAACTCCGGCGCCTGATGGCCGTGATGGTGAAGGAACTGCGGCAGATGCGCCGCGACCGCATCACCCTGGCGATGATCATCGGTATTCCGGTGATGCAGCTGCTGTTGTTCGGCTACGCCATCAATACGAACCTGCGCGACCTGTCGGCCGGCATCGCCGACCAGTCGCGTACGTCCGCCTCGCGCGCGCTGGTGATGGACATCGTCGCCACCGGGGTGGTTAAACCGGTGCAGGAAGCGGCGACGCCGCAGGAACTGGTCGAATCGATGCGCCGCGGCGAGATCAGCATCGGCATCGTCATTCCGCCGGACCACGAACGTCGCCGCGCGGAAGGTCGCGAGGCGGTGCAGATCCTCGTCGATGGCAGCGACAACGCGGTGCAGAGCGCCGCCGCGCAGCTGGCGCAGATGCCGCTGGACGGGCGCAGCAGTCCGCTGGCGACGCGCACGATCAGCGTGGTCGGCTTCTACAATCCGCAGCGGCGCTCGGCTGTAAACATCGTGCCCGGGCTGATCGGCGTGATCCTCACCATGACCATGGTGCTGTTCACCGGCGTGGCCATCGTGCGCGAGCGCGAACGCGGCAACATGGAGCTGCTGATCGCCACGCCGGTGAGCAGCGCCGAACTGATGATCGGCAAGGTGCTGCCCTATGTGGCGATCGGCCTGGTGCAGACCACGGTGGTGCTGGCGCTGGGCATGTGGCTGTTCCAGGTGCCGCTGGGCGGCAGCCTGCTGCATGCCTACATCGCCGCCTGCCTGCTGATCGTGGCCAACCTGACGCTGGGCCTGTTGATCTCCACCCGCGCGCAGTCGCAGTTCCAGGCCATGCAGATGACGTTCTTCATCTTCCTGCCGTCGATCCTGCTGTCGGGCTTCATGTTCCCGTTCGCCGGCATGCCGAAGGTCGTGCAGTGGATGGCCGAGGCGCTGCCGCTGACCCACTTCCTGCGCCTGATCCGCGGCGTGATGCTGCGCGGCGCCAGTCTCTGGGAACTATGGGCGGATGTGCTGGCCTTGCTGGCTTTCACGACGGTGATGATGACGGCGGCGATCCTGCGCTTCCGCAAGCGGCTGGACTGATAGGCTGGCGCTTCATCACGACTCTGGAGTGCGGCAATGGAGGAAGCGGCAATCGGTGCGGTAGTGGACGCCATGTACGCGATGATCTCGGGCCCTGCCGGCCCACGCGACTGGTCGACGCAGGACGCGGTCTTCCATCCGGACTGCCAGCAGATCCGCACGGGTGTCGATGCGCAGGGTGCGCCGTGGCGCCTGTCGTTCTCGCTGGAGGAATACCGTGCCAACGCCGACGCGCTGTTGGCAGACATGGATTTCTTCGAGGTGGAGACCGGGCGGGAGATCCGGATCTTCGGCAACATCGCCCACGTCTGGAGCGCCTACGAGGCGCGCCATGCCCCCGCCGATACTGTGCCGGAGAGGCGCGGCATCAACAGCATCCAGCTCTACAAGGGCGAGGAAGGCTGGAAGATCATCCACATGATCTGGGACAACGAGCGCGACGGCGTGCCTCTGCCCGCCGTCGGTTGATGCGTCGACTCAGTCGGCGCCGGCCACGCGCCCGCGCAGCGAGTTGGTCAGCGCCTCGGTGATCACCACGTCGACGAACTGGCCGACCAGGCGCGGGTGGCCGGGGAAGTTCACCGAGCGCATGTTCTCGGTCTTTCCAGTCAGTTCGTTCGGGTTCTTCTTCGACGGTCCTTCCACCAGCACCGACTGCACCGTGCCCACCATGGCCAGCGAGATGCCGGCGGCATGGGCATTGATGTGCTTCTGCAGGCGGTCCAGGCGGGCGTGCTTGGTGGCGTCGGACACGTCGTCCGGCAGGTCGGCTGCGGGCGTGCCGGGGCGGCGCGAGTAGATGAAGGAGAAGCTCTGGTCGAAGCCGACATCCTCGATCAGTTTCATGGTCTTCTCAAAGTCGGCGTCGGTCTCGCCGGGGAAGCCGACGATGAAATCCGAGCTGATCGAGATGTCCGGACGCACCGCGCGCAGCTTGCGGATCTTCTGCTTGAACTCGAGCGCGGTGTAGCCGCGCTTCATCGCCGAGAGGATGCGGTCGCTGCCCGCCTGCACCGGCAGGTGCAGGAAGTTGGCCAGTTGCGGCACGTCGCGGTAGGCGTCCACCAGCGAGTCGCTGAACTCCAGCGGATGCGAGGTGGTGAAGCGGATGCGGCCGATGCCGTCGATCTCGGCGATGGTGCGGATCAGCAGGCCCAGGTCCGCGACTTCGCCGTCGCCGTAGGGCCCGCGATAGGCGTTGACGTTCTGGCCGAGCAGGTTGATCTCCCGCACGCCCTGGGCGGCCAGCTGCGCCACTTCCACCAGCACGTCCTCGAACGGCCGGCTGACCTCGGTGCCGCGGGTGTAGGGCACGACGCAGAACGAGCAGTACTTGGAGCAGCCTTCCATGATCGACACGAAGGCCGACGGGCCTTCGGCGCGGGGTTCGGGCAGGCGGTCGAACTTCTCGATCTCGGGGAAGCTGATGTCGACCTGCGGCCGGTTCTGCTCGCGGCGGGCGCGGATCAGCTCCGGCAGGCGGTGCAGGGTCTGCGGGCCGAACACCAGGTCCACGTAGGGCGCGCGCTTGACGATGGCCTCGCCTTCCTGGGAGGCCACGCAGCCGCCCACGCCGATGATCACGTCGCGGCCACCGGCCTTCAGCGCCTTCCAGCGGCCCAGCTGGCTGAAGACCTTTTCCTGTGCCTTTTCGCGGATGGAGCAGGTATTGACCAGCACCACGTCCGCTTCCTCGGGGTTGTCGGTCAGCTCCAGGCCATCGGAGGCGGCCAGCACGTCGGCCATCTTGGCCGAGTCGTACTCGTTCATCTGGCACCCGTGGGTCTTGATGAAGAGCTTTCCGCACACGACGTCCGGACTGCGCGGCCTGGCCTGCGGCAGGGGGACGAGGGCGGGGTCGGTCACGGCAGGGCCGGCCGTGGTCGGCAGGTCGGGGGCTTGCGTCCCGGTCATGGCGCTTAATCCAGTCGGGTGGGAGGAGCGGGCGGCATAGTTTACGCGCACGGGCCGGGCCGAGGCGGCCGGAACCGTCCCCGGACGGCGTTGATAGCGGGTATCAGGCCATCCCGGGCCGCGGTGCCGCCGGCTGTTGGAACTCCGACCGGCCGCACAGATTGGAGGAAACCTTTGTTGGACAAGGACTTGGCAACCGCTGGCGAATTGGGGACACTGCGCGGCATGAGGGGGACTCTGACGCTTCTGGCCACGCTGGCCGCGTTGACCGCACTGCCGGCCAGCGCGGGCACGCTGTACAAGTGCACCGGCGCTGACGGTGTGCCGAACTACGTCAGCAAGCGCGTCAGCGGCGCCAGCTGCGAAGTGATCAGCCGCTATACCCAGGACCGGAGCCGCCCGGCGCAGGTCGCCACCGTCTCGCGGCCCGCCACGCCGCCGCCTGCCGTGGGCGCGGCCGTCACGCCGGCCTTGTCCGACTCGGCTGCGGCCATGGTGCCTGCCGCGACGCCGCAGGCCACCCCCCCCGCCACCGGTCCCCGCCGCGTCGTCAGCGGGCAGGTCTATTCCTACATCAAGGACGGCGTGCGGCACTACACCAGCACGCGCCCGCGCGGCGGCACCCAGGTCGCCAGCCTGCGCACCATCAAGTACAGCTACATCGAAACCTGCTTCGCCTGCGGTAACCCGGGCGTGGATTTCGGCCGGCTGCGCCTGAACACCTCCGCCTACCAGGCCGAGATCGCCGCGGCCTCGCGCGAGTTCGGCGTGGAGGAGGCGATCCTGCGCGCCATCATGCACGCCGAGTCCTCCTACAACCCCATGGCGCTGTCGCATGCGGGCGCCCAGGGGCTGATGCAGCTGATGCCGGCCACGGCCCGCCGGTTCGGGGTGACCGACAGCTACAACGCCGGCCAGAACATCCGCGGTGGTGCGCAGTACCTGGCCTGGCTGTTGAAGCGCTTCAACGGCAACCTCACCCTGGCCGCCGCCGGCTACAACGCGGGCGAAGGCGCCGTGGACCGCCACGGCGGCGTTCCTCCCTACAAGGAAACCCAGCGCTACGTGCAGCGGGTGGCCGTGCTGGCCGACCGCTACCGCCAGGCCGTCGCCGCACGCTGAGCCGGGACGGGCGGTCCCGGATGCACGCAAGCCATTGATTCCGCGGCAGCCGTTGTCGGCCCATTAAGCCATCCGTTACACTTTGCCGTCTTTTGCGGCCCGTACCGGTCCATGGGTGCGGCCTTGGCAGCCTTTTTAGCTACCTGATTGTTTTGCGGAGTGCCGGATGGCCATCGATGGGGTCAATGGGCCTGTGAATACGGGCCGACGCCGGTTCCTGACTGCGACCACCGCCGTGGTGGGTGCAGTAGGTGCCGGTATTGCAGCTGTGCCTTTTATCAAGTCGTGGAATCCGAGCGCCCGGGCCAAGCTGGCCGGTGCCCCGGTGACCGCCGACATCAGTGGCCTGCAGGAGGGCCAGCGCCTGATCCTGGAATGGCGCGGCCAGCCGATCTGGATCGTGAAGCGTTCCAAGGCCGTGCTCGACGCGCTGCCCACGCTGGACGCGAACCTTCGCGACCCGCAGTCGGAGAACCTCGACCAGCAGCCGGCCTACATCAAGGGTGAGACGCGCTCGCTGAAGCCGGAGATCTCCGTGCTGGTCGGCCTGTGCACCCATCTGGGCTGCTCGCCCGAGATGGCCGCCGAGATCAAGCCGGAGCCGTACGACCCGAACTGGAAGGGCGGCTACTTCTGCCCCTGCCACAAGTCGCGCTTCGACATGGCCGGCCGCGTGTTCCAGGGCGTGCCCGCACCCACCAACCTGGTGGTGCCGCCGCATTACTACGAGAACGACACGACCATCGTCGTCGGTCTCGACCCGCAGGGGGCATAAGCCATGGCGAACATCTTCACCCGTACCGCCGATGGCGTGATGGACTGGTTCAACGCGCGCGCACCGGGTTTCATGCCCGTGTACCGCAAGCACATGAGCGAGTACTACGCGCCCAAGAACTTCAACATCTGGTACATCTTCGGCGTGCTGTCGATCGTGGTGCTGGTCAACCAGATCCTGACCGGCATCTTCCTGACGATGCACTTCAAGCCGAGCGCGGCGGAAGCGTTCGCCTCGGTCGAGTACATCATGCGCGACGTGGAGTGGGGCTGGCTGATCCGCTACATGCACAGCACCGGCGCCTCGCTGTTCTTCATCGTGGTCTACATCCACATGTTCCGCGGCCTGATGTACGGCTCGTACCAGAAGCCGCGCGAACTGGTGTGGATCCTGGGCATGCTGATCTACCTGGTGCTGATGGCCGAAGCCTTCCTGGGCTACGTGCTGCCGTGGGGCCAGATGTCGTTCTGGGGCGCCAAGGTCATCATCTCGCTGTTCGGCGCCATTCCGGTGATCGGCAACGGCCTGACCGAGTGGATCATGGGCGACTACCTGCCCAGCGACGCCACGCTGAACCGCTTCTTCGCCCTGCACGTCATCGCGCTGCCGCTGGTGCTGCTGCTGCTGGTGGTGCTGCACATCTTCGCCCTGCACGAAGTCGGTTCGAACAACCCCGACGGCGTGGAGATCAAGAAGGGCCCGAAGGGCAACCGCTGGTCGCCCACCGCGCCGGCCGACGGCGTGCCGTTCCACCCGTACTACACGGTGAAGGACGGCTTCTACGTCGGCGGCTTCCTGATCATCGCGGCCTTCATCGTGTTCTTCGCGCCGGCCATGGGCGGCTGGTTCCTGGAGCACGACAACTTCACCGAGGCCAACAAGCTGGTCACGCCGGCGCACATCAAGCCGGTGTGGTACTACACGCCCTACTACGCGATGCTGCGCGTGGTTCCGCACAAGCTGAGCGGCGTGCTGGTGATGTTCGGCGCCATCGCGATCCTGTTCCTGGTGCCGTGGCTGGACCGTGCGAAGGTGAAGTCCTACCGCTACCGTGGCCTGATGTCCAAGGTGCTGCTGGGCCTGTTCGCGATCAGCTTCGTCTGGCTGGGCAAGATCGGCGCCGGCCCGGGCACGGACCCGGTGGAAACCATCGTCGGCCGCTTCCTGACCGGCTTCTACTTCCTGTTCTTCCTGACCATGCCGATCTGGACCAAGATCGACAAGACCAAGCCAGTGCCCGAGCGGGTGACGACGCATGACTAAGACTTTCGCCTCTCGCCTAGCTGTCTTCGCCAGCGGGTTGCTGATCTCGTTCTCCGCGTTCGCCGCCGGCGGCGGCGCCACGCTCCAGGCCGGCAACGACCTGAGCGACCGCGCTTCGCTGCAGCGCGGTGCGCAGCTGTACATGAACTACTGCGCGGGCTGCCATTCGCTCAAGTACATGCGCTACTCGCGCATGGCCGAGGACCTGGGCCTGACCGAAGACGAGGTGATGAAGAACCTCAACTTCACCGGCGCCAAGTTCGGCGAGCAGGTGCAGGTGTCCATGCCCGCCGCGGGCGGCGAGAAGTGGTTCGGCAAGATGCCGCCGGACCTGAGCGTGATCTCGCGCGTGCGTGGCAGCGACTGGATCTATACCTACCTGAAGTCCTTCTACCTGGACGAATCGCGCCCGCTGGGCTGGAACAACAAGCTGTTCCCCAACGCCTCGATGCCCAACCCGCTGTGGGAGCTGCAGGGCCTGCAGCACGCCGAATTCGGTCCGGTCGATCCGGCCACCGGCGAACGCCACGTCGAGGGTCTGAAGGTGGCGCAGGCCGGCCGCCAGAGCGCGCAGGAGTTCGACCAGACCGCGCGCGACATCACCAACTTCCTGGAGTATGTCGGCGAGCCGGCGGCCCTGAAGCGCCAGAGCGTCGGTGTGTGGGTGATCCTGTTCCTGGCCGCGCTGACGTTCCTGGCCTACCTGCTGAAGCAGGAGTACTGGAAAGACGTCCACTAACGACGTCGCGCGTCCGACGCCACGGGTGCGGGCCGCTTGCCCGCACCCACAGGGTCAAAGCCGGCCGGGTTTGCTTGGCTTTTCCGGGCGGGGATTGCACACTCAGGGACCGTGGCGACCGTCAGCAAGGGGCTGGCGGCGTCGGTGCGATCGGCGGATTCCGGTCGTCGGAGAGCCGTGAATGGCTGCGAGCCCACGTATGCGCAATACACTGACGTTGTTTTCTTCCACCGATGACGTGCTGTGCCACCGCGTGCGGCTGGTGCTCGCCGCCAAGGGCGTCACCTACGACCTGGTACCGGTGGACCCGCAGAATCCGCCCGAAGACCTCATCGACCTCAATCCCTACCATTCCGTGCCCACCCTGGTGGAGCGCGATCTGGTGCTGTACGCCGCGTCCGTCGTCAGCGAGTACCTGGACGAGCGCTATCCGCATCCGCCGCTGATGCCCGTGGACCCGCTTTCGCGCGCGCGCCTGCGGCTGGCGATGCTGCGCATCGAGCACGACTGGGTGCCGCAGGTGCAGGCGATCCAGCTGGGCAACAAACAGCAGGCCGAGGCCGGCCGCAAGCGCCTGAAGGAACTGCTGACCGCGTCCGTGCCGCTGTTCAAGGCCAGCAAGTTCTTCCTCAATCCCGAAATGAGCCTGGCCGACTGCGCGATGGCCCCGATCATCTGGCGCCTGCCGTCGCTGGACGTGCCTCTGCCGAAGGACGGCAAGGCCATCGACGACTACGGCAACCGCATCTTCCGCCACCCCGGATTCCTGCGCAGCCTGACCGACGCGGAAAGGAAGCTGCGCGAGATCCCGGCCTGACCGGCGAACCCGCCGGGCCTGGCCGCGCGCCGCCACGCGGCGATGGCCGCCGAGAAATGAAATGACCGACGCCTCCTCCCGCATGACCAGCCACCGTCCGTACCTGCTGCGGGCGTTGAACGAATGGATCGCCGACAACGGCATGACCCCGCACCTGCTGGTGGACGCCACCCAGGCCGGGGTCCAGGTGCCGGCGAGTGCGGTGAAGGAAGGCAAGGTGGTACTGAACATTGCCGAGCGTGCGGTCGTGCGGCTGATGATCGACAACGACGCTGTCAGTTTCACCGCGCGCTTCGGGGGTGTGAGCCAGCCCGTCTACGTGCCCATCAGCGCCGTGCTGGCGATCTACTCGCGCGAGACGGGGCAAGGCATGGCGCTGCCGGAAGACGTGACGCACGATGCCGACGCGCGCGAAGAAAGCAGCGATGACGCGCCCACGACGGATACCCCGCCCGATGACGACACCCCGCCGTCCGGCGGCAAGCGCCCGCCTTTCCTGCGCGTGGTGAAGTAACCCAGATCGGCTGGCGCCTGCCGGAGCCGCTGCAGGGTTCTCAGTGCGGGCCCAGCGGCTTAACCGACGGTGCCACCGGGCCCACGAACGACACCAGCCGTCCCTGGCGCAGGACCAGCCGGCCGACATGGCGGTCAGTGCCGTCGTGCGAATACTCGAAGCGGAAACTGCGTTCGAATCCCAGCCAGCCGTCCTCACCGCGGCGCAGGCGCAGGCCGTTGGCGTGCACGCTCTGGTCCAGCCAGATCACCCCCGCCGCCTTGCAGGCATTGCGGCCCAGCTCGCCGGCGCGCTCCGCTGCGGCACGCGCCGCATTCCAGTAGGCGAAACCGGCGCCGGCCGCCAGCAGCCACAGCAGGGCACTCAGCGGCGACACGCAGGACTCATGGTGCAGGGCCCAGCTTCATCGACAGGTCGATGGCGCGGACGTGCTTGGTCAGGCCGCCGATGGACACGAAGTCCACGCCGTCGGCGGCGATGTCGCGGAGCGTGGTCATGTCCACGCCGCCCGACACTTCCAGCGGAATGCGCCCGTCGAACGGCGGGGACTTGGCGCGACGGACCGCTTCACGACGCGACGCGGCATCGAAGTCGTCGATCAGGATGCGCTCGCAGCCTTCGGCCAGCGCTTCGTCCAGCTGCGCCAGGGTTTCCACTTCGACGATCAGCGGCAGCGCGGGCTGCGCGGCGCGGGCGGCACGGATCGCGGCCGTGAGCGAGCCTGCAGCACGCACGTGGTTTTCCTTCAGCATTACGGCGTCGTACAGGCCGATGCGGTGGTTCTGTCCGCCGCCGCAGCGGACGGCGTACTTCTGCGCCAGGCGCAGGCCGGGTAGGGTCTTGCGGGTGTCGAGGATCGTGCAGCCGGTACCACGTACGGCATCCACGTAAGCGGCCGTGGTGGTGGCCGTGCCCGACAGCGTCTGCAGGAAGTTCAGCGCGGTACGTTCGGCGGTGACCAGCGCGCGCGCGCGGCCGGACAAGGTGGCCAGCACGGTGCCGGCCGGGACCCGGTCGCCGTCCTGCACGCGCCAGTCGATGCGCACCTCCGGATCGAGCGCGCGGTGGCAGGCGTCGAACCATGGGCGGCCCGCGACAACGGCATCTTCCTTGCAGAGCAGATAGGCGATGTCGGCGGCGTCGGGCAGCAGCGCGGCGGTGACATCGCCGCTGCCGACATCCTCGGCCAGCGCGCGCGCGGCATCCGAGGCCACGAGGTCCGCGGGTGGTGGCGTCGGAAGCGGGCTCATCGGGCGGGGAAGTCGTCGACCTGCGCGGTGGCGATCGCTTCCTCGGCGAGCAGGACGGGAATGCCGTCCTCAACGCGGTAGACGGTCTTGCGGTCGTGCGTCACCAGGGCTTCGCGCAGCGCCTCGGCCTGCGGCGCGTCGTCGGCGCGCTTGACCTGGCCCGCGGCGATGGCGCGGTTCAGCGCTTCCAGCCCGCGTGTCTCCAGCACGGCCAGCGGCTGGCGGGTGGTGGGGCAGCACAGCAGGTCCAGCAGTTTGCGGTCCATGGAGGTGGGGGCTCGATCGGTGATTCGGTCAGGAGGGTAGAATACGTCTTTGCGACCGAGGACGGCCATGACCGCCAGCGTATCCAGCCCCGTGGTGGGCATCGTGATGGGTTCCCGCTCAGACTGGGACACCATGCAGCATGCCGCGCAGAAGCTGGAGGCGCTGGGCGTGCCCTACGAGGTGAAAGTGGTCTCGGCGCACCGCACGCCCGACGTGCTGTTCTCGTACGCGGAAGCCGCCGCCCAACGCGGCTTGCGGGCGATCATCGCCGGCGCCGGCGGCGCGGCCCACCTGCCCGGCATGCTGGCGGCCAAGACCGCGGTGCCCGTGCTCGGCGTACCGGTGCAGTCGAAGGCGCTCAATGGCATGGATTCGCTGCTGTCCATCGTGCAGATGCCGGCCGGCATCCCGGTGGCCACGTTCGCCATCGGCAACGCGGGTGCCGCCAATGCAGGCCTGTTCGCCGCGGCGATGCTGGCGGCGGAACATCCGGCCATCGGTGCGGCGCTGGCCGCGTTCCGCGCGCGCCAGACCGACGACGTGATGGCGCACGACGACCCGCGTCAGCCACTATGACGACGGTCGGCATTCTGGGCGGAGGGCAGCTGGCACGCATGATGGCGCTCGCCGGCGCGCCCCTGGGCCTGCGTTTCCTGGTGATGGACACCGCGGCGGACGCCTGTGCGGGCCAGTTCGCGCCGCTGCTGGTCGGCGACTACCGCGACGAGTCGGCCCTGGCCGAGTTCGCGTCGAAGGTCGACGTGGCCACCTTCGATTTCGAGAACGTGCCCGCGGAGAGCGCGGAGTGGCTGGCGCAGCGGGTTCCCGTGTTTCCCAATCCCCGCGCGCTGGCGGTGGCGCAGGATCGCCTGGTCGAGAAGAGCCTGTTCCGCGAGCTTGGGATTCCCGTCGGCGCCTTCGCCGATGTCGGCGGCCTCGACGCGCTGCGCAGCGAAGTCGATCGGCTCGGGGGCGCCTGCATCCTCAAGACGCGTCGACTGGGCTATGACGGCAAAGGGCAATTCCGCATCAAGTCGCCTGCCGACGTGGATGCGGCCTGGCAGGCGCTGGGTGCGCAGGCCGGGACCGTGGGCCTGATCGTCGAAGCCTTCATTCCGTTCGAGCGAGAACTGTCCGTCGTCGCCGTGCGTGGCCGCGATGGCGAGTTCCGCACCTGGCCGTTGACCGAAAACTGGCATGTCGACGGCGTACTGTCGGCCAGCCTGGCACCGGCACAGGTCGATGCGGTGCTGGCCGAAGCGGCATATGCGCACGCGCGGAGGTTGGCGGAGTCGCTCGACTACGTGGGTGTGTTCGCGCTGGAGCTGTTCTATCGGGACGGCGAACTGCTCGCCAACGAGATGGCACCGCGTGTGCACAACTCGGGCCACTGGACCATCGAGGGCGCTGAAACCTCGCAGTTCCAGAACCACCTGCGCGCCGTGCTGGGCCTCCCGCTCGGCGAGACGCGCACACTGGGCCATGCCTGCATGTTGAACTGGATCGGCGAGATGCCTGACGCCGCGTCTGTCTTGCAGGAGGCCGGTGGCCACTGGCACGACTATGGCAAGGAACCGCGTGCCGGACGCAAGGTCGGCCACGCCACGCTGCGGGCCGACGATGCCGCAGCGCTTGCCCATGCGCTGGCGCGCGTCGGTGTCGCCCTTGGGCGGCAGGCGCAGGTCGCGCCGGTCGTCGCGCGGCTCACGGCCTGACGTCGGCGACCGCCTGAAGCGAAGAGCGGCCGGATCACCCGGCCGTTCTGTACTGCGCGATGCCGCGCCTCAGCGGCAACGCCCGAACCTGTCCGGTGACGCGCCCGGCCCGCCCCTCGGGCCCGGCGGATTCTCCCAGTTGGTACCGCGGCCACCGCGCGGTCCCGGCGGGTTGTCGTCGAGGTCGAACCAGCAGCGCCTGGCCTGGTTCCACAGACCGTAGCGGGGATGCCAGTAGCCGTACTGGGGATTGAAGTAGTACCCGTTCTTCATCACGACGAACTCGTAGCGCTTGCCGCCGTGGCGGTACCAGCGCCGGTCGGGCGATGCGCCGGGACCGCCCTTCCAGCCCGGCGGATTCTCCCAATTGGTGCCGCGGCCGCCGACCGGTCCGGGTGGGTTGTTGTCGCGATCGCGTGGGGCGGCGTCAACATTCGCCGACATCGCAAGCAGGGCGGTGAGCAGGGATCCAGCCAATCCGTAACGCAGTGCCATGGTGTTCTCCTCAGGTGGGACCACGCTCGGGGAACGCCTGCATCGCGGTGCGTGTTGACACCAGGGTGGCCGGGATTCATCCGGCAGCCAGCGTCGCCAAACGGAAACGGCCGGGTCTCCCCGGCCGTTTTCGCGTGGTGCGGGCGCCTGCGATCAGCGCAGGTTGCCGGCCACGAAGTCCCAGTTGACCAGGGCCCAGAAGGACTCGACGTACTTCGGGCGCGCATTGCGGTAATCGATGTAGTAGGCGTGCTCCCACACGTCGATCGTCAGCAGCGGCTTGTCCTCGCCGGTCAGCGGGGTGGCGGCGTTGGAGGTGCTGACCAGCGCCAGCGAACCGTCCGGGCGCTGCACCAGCCAGCCCCAGCCGGAGCCGAAGGTGCCGATGGCGGTCTTGGTGAACTCTTCCTTGAACTTGGCGAAATCGCCGAAGGTCTTGTTGATCAGTTCGGACAGCTTGCCGGTCGGCTCGCCGCCGCCATTGGGCTTGAGGCAGTTCCAGTAGAAGGTGTGGTTCCAGACCTGCGCGGCGTTGTTGAACATGCCACCCTGCGACTTGCGCACGATCTCTTCCAGCGACGCATCGGCGAACTCGGTGCCTTCGATCAGCTTGTTGAGGTTGTCCACATAGGTCTTGTGGTGCTTGCCGTAGTGGAAGTCGATGGTCTCGCCGGAGATGTGCGGTTCCAGGGCGGTGCGGTCGTAGGGCAGGGGGGGCAGTTCGATGGCCATGGCTCGGTTTCCTTGTGCTAGGCGGGTCAAGAGGCATGCCGGGCATCGTCGGAGCGATGCCAGGGCTTACAATGGGCAATCCGCCGGCGAGGCCTGCGGAGCGGACCGAAAGTGTACCCGACGGTGGTTGCCAAACCGTCAAGGAAGGAGAAATCAGCATGCCGGTGATGGAACGCATCCAGGCCGAAGTGGATGGCCACCCGATCGTCCTTTTCATGAAGGGCACGCCGCAGTTCCCGATGTGCGGCTTCTCCAGCCGCGCGGTGCAGGCACTGCGCGATGCGGGCGCCGAGCACCTGTACACGATCAATGTGCTGGAGGAGCCGGAGATCCGCGCCAACCTGCCGCGTTACTCCAACTGGCCCACGTTCCCGCAACTCTTCATCAACGGCGAACTGATCGGCGGTTGCGACATCACCCTGGAGCTGCACGAGTCCGGTGAGCTGCAGCGCATCGTCGCCGAGGCGCTGTCGCCGTGAGCCTGGTCGGCCTGCCTACCCGCGCGCCGCGCGCGCTGGACCAGCGCGTCATCCTGGTCAGTGGTGCGCACGGCGGATTGGGCAGTGCGGCCGCCGTGGCCTGCGCACGCGCGGGCGCCACGGTGGTGCTGCTGGGCCGCAAGCTGCCGAAGTTGAATCGCGTGTACGACGCGGTGGCGCAGGCCGGTGCGGAGCCCCTGCTGTATCCGCTCGACCTGGAGGGCGCATCGCCCGACGACTATGCGGAGCTCGCCGACCGCCTTCGCGCGGAACTGGGACATCTGGACGGCGTGCTCCACTGTGCCGTGGAGTTCAAGGGGCTGACGCCACTGGAGCACACCGACCCGGCGGCCTTCGCGCGGGTGATGCATGTCAACCTGACGGCGCCGTGGTGGCTGTCCCAGGCGTGCCTGCCGCTGCTGCGGCAGGCGCAGGACGCGGCGCTGGTGTTCGCACTGGACGATCTGGAACGTGTCGGTCAGCCCTACTGGGGCGCTTACGGCATCGCCCAGCATGGTCTCGCGGCGATGGTGGGCATGCTGCATGCGGAATTGGCCTCGTCGTCCGTCCGCGTTTCCGCCCTGCAACCGGGTCCGATGCGTACCGGGCTGAGGTCGCGCGCCTATGCGGACGACAACGACCTGCAGGCCCGCGAGGCGACCGATTACGCCGATGCCTGCGTCACCTTGTTGTCGTCTGCGGGTGCCGCCCACCGCGGTCAGGTCTGGAAAGTGCGCGCATGACCATCCTGTCGGCGGCGATGCTGCTGTTCCTGATCCTGGACCCGCTGGGCAACATCCCGGTGTTCCTCAGTGTGCTGAAGCCGCTGCCGACCCGACGGCAGCGCATCGTGGTGGTCCGGGAGCTGCTGATCGCGCTCGCCGTGCTGATGCTGTTCCTCTGGTGCGGCAAATACGCCCTGGACCTGATGCACCTGCGCCAGGAGTCGGTGGCCATCGCTGGCGGCATCGTGCTGTTCCTGATCGGTGTGCGGATGATCTTCCCGCGCCCCGAAGGGCTGATGGGCGAGACGCCCGGCGGTGAACCCTTCATCGTGCCGCTGGCCATCCCGCTGGTCGCCGGCCCCTCCGGCATGGCCGCCGTCATGCTGATGGGCAGCTCCGAGCCGGACCGGCTGGGGGACTGGAGCCTGGCCCTGCTGATCGCCTGGGCGGCCACGGCGGCCATCCTCATTTCCGCCACGGTGCTCTACAAGTGGCTGGGCAGGAGCGTGCTGACGGCGATCGAGCGCCTAATGGGCATGCTTCTTGTCGCCATCTCCGTGCAAATGGTGCTGGATGGGGTGGGGACCTACCTCAAGCTGACGCCCCCCAACATCTGATCGGCGGCCAAGACAACAGGCGCCAGATCCGGCTTCCTGAGCGGCTGCGAACGGTGCACAGCGGTCATGTTGCGTCGCGGAACTTTGTCATGCCGCGGTCACAAAATGGTCCTATCGTGTTAACCTGTTATTAACCTCCGCGGACGCCGCGTGGGCCATGGGAACCCCTAGCACGCCCTTCAGAACCGACCCCACCGGGTGGTTCCGCACGTCTCGTCAGTCAGCTTCGCCACATCACTCCCGTACCGAGGTTTATCCGATGAACCAATCCCGTCGTCTTCGCCTGTCCAAGCTCAGCCTTGGCCTCGTCGTCGCACTCGCCGCCGCGCCCGCCTTTGCGCAGAGCACCTCGGCCGGTGTGGGCGGCCTGGTCACCGACAATGGCGGCCAGCCCGTCGCCGGCGCCGAGGTGACCATCACCCACGTCGAATCCGGTACGGTCAGCCGCGCCACGACCGACGCCAGCGGTCGCTACAACGCACGTGGCCTGCGCGTGGGCGGTCCGTACCAGATCACCGTGACCAAGGCCGGCTCGGGTACGAAGACCGAAGACGGCGTGTTCCTGAACCTCAACCAGGTCAACACGGTCAACGCAGCGCTGACCGGCGACATGACCACGCTGGAAACGGTCACCGCGATCGGCGTTGCGGGCGGATCGGAAGTGTTCAGTGCGTCGAAGATGGGGACGGGTACCACGGTGTCGCGGGAAGCGATCGCGGCCGCTCCTTCGATCGGACGCAACATCCAGGACATCATGCGCATGGATCCGCGCGTGTCGCAGATCAGCAAGGCTGACGGCGCCATCTCTGCCGGTGGCCAGAACACGCGTTACAACGCGATCCGCATCGACGGCGTCAGCACCAACGATCCCTTCGGCCTGGAGTCGAACAACCTGCCGACCGAGCGCCAGCCGGTTTCGATCGACGCGATCGAGGAAGTCAAGATCGATCTGGCCAACTACGACGTGACCACCACCGGCGGTACCGGCGCGGTCGTCAACGCGGTCACCAAGTCGGGCACGAACGAGTTCCATGGTTCGGTGTACGGGGTCTACCGCAATGACGACATGGTGGGCGACGACCGCAACGGCAATCCGTTCACGGGCTTCAACAAGGAAGAAACCTACGGCTTCACCCTCGGCGGCCCGCTGCTGAAGGACAAGCTGTTCTTCTTCGCCAACTACGAGAAGTTCAAGCGTGGCGCCCCGGGTCCGGATCTGGAGAACACGCCCTACGGGCGCGGCCAGATCACCGACGCCAACATCGCCGCCATCCAGGCCGCTGCCGACACCTGGGGTTTCGACGCCGGCTCGCTGCTGGGTGCCGATTCGCTGGACACCGACATCGAGGAATACGCGGTCAAGCTGGACTGGAACATCAACGAGGCCCATCGCGCCAACATCCGTTACAGCAAGCTGACCCAGGACGTCGCGAAGCTGCCGCCGAGCAGCTGGAACAGCGCGATCTCGCTGAGCTCGCACTGGTACAACCAGAACAAGACCTTCGAAAGCACGGTCGCGCAGCTGTTCAGCGACTGGACCGATAATTTCTCCACCGAACTGAAGGTGTCGCGCCGTGAGTACGATGCCATTGCGCAGCCGACGTCCAATCTGCCGCACATCCGCATCGATTTCGGCAACAACCAGGTGCTGCTGGGTACGGAACAGAACCGTCACGTCAACGTGATCCAGACCAAGGAGAACAGCCTGTTCTTCGCGGGCAACTGGTTCGTGGGCGACCACACCATCAAGTTCGGTGTGGACTACGCCGAGAACGACATCTTCAATTACTACGGCCGCAACCAGAACGGCTACTACCGCTTCACCAGCCTGGCGAACTTCATCGCGGGCAATCCGAGCGAGTACGACTATCGCGCCCCGTTGCCCGGCGGAAGCTACGCCGACATCCCGGCGGAGTTCACTATCAAGAACACGGGCTTCTTCCTGCAGGATACGTGGGCGGTCAACTACAACCTCAGCCTGCTGTTCGGCCTGCGCGGCGATAAGCCCTCCTTCGGTGGCGAGCCGATCTACAACGAGTGCATCTCGTCGGCTCCCAATGCGGCCGGGACCGGCCCCGCCAACTGCCGCTTCGGTGGGTTCGGTTACGACAACCGCCAGTTGATCGACGGCATCCTGTGGCAGCCGCGCGCCGGCTTCAACTACACCTTCGACAGCGATCGCCCCACCCAGTTGCGCGGCGGCGTGGGCTTGTTCATGGGTGCAGCACCGAATGTGTGGCTGTCGGGTGCCTACCAGAACACCGGTCGCCAGTATGTCGAATACTCGGTCCGCAACAGCGGCGGCATCGGTCCGATCTTCAGCCCGGATCCCAACAACCAGCCGACCAACTTCGCGACGGGCACGCCGCGTCAGAACGTGGACATCATCCACCCGGACCTGGAGCAGCCGTCGGTTTGGAAGGCGAACCTCGCATTCGATCATGAGCTGCCGTGGTACGGCCTGGTCGCGTCGGCCGAGTTGCTGTTGACCCGGGTGAAGGATGCGATCTACCTGGAGCGTCTGGACCTGGGTGCGCCGAACACCATCGCCGGTCCGGATGGCCGCGTGATGTACTGGAACAACAACGGTCTGGACGCTTCGCGCTGGCTGACCAGTCTGAGCTCGGCATCCGGTGGCACGCAGCGCTACAACCGTCCTTCGTACGTCGGCGACGTCATGTTGCTGCGCAATACCGACAAGGGCCACAGCCAGCAGCTCACCGTCAGCCTCGAGAAGCCCATGTCGGAGAACTGGTCGTGGATGGTGGGTTACACCTACACGGCGGCCAAGGAAGTCAGCCCGTTGACCAGCTCGCAGAACACGTCGAACTGGAACAACAATCCGATGTTCAATGCCAACGAGGACGTGCTGGTCAATTCGCGCTATGCGATCAAGGACCGCATCAGCGGCGCGCTGACGTTCAAGAAAGCGTTCTTCGGCGACTACGCGACCACGGCGTCGCTGTTCTATGAAGGCCGCAGCGGTCGTCCGTTCAGCTACGTCTTCTGGAACGATGCCAACGGCGACAGCCGCACCTTCAACGACCTGTTCTATGTGCCGAACGGCCCGGGCGATGTGGTGTTCACCAACCTCACCCAGAACGGCGTCACGACCACCGGCGCGCAGCAGGAAGCGGCGTTCTTCGAGTGGCTGGCCAAGCATCCGGAACTGCAGCGTTACGCGGGTAGCTATGCCCCGGCGAACGAGTTCCGCGCTGGCTGGACGAACAGCTTCGACCTGCGCATCAGCCAGGAGCTCCCGGGCTTCTGGAAGGGCCACAAGTCGTCGCTGACGCTGGACATCATGAACGTCGGCAACCTGCTCAACAAGAAGTGGGGCCTGATCGAGGACGCCGGTTTCAACTCCAACCTGGCAGTGGCGAACTTCGCGGGCATCTGCAACGCCGCTTCGATCAGCAGCGGCGTCTGCCCGGCGGGTTCTGAAGGCAAGTACGCCTATCACTTCACCGGCGCGCAGGACTTCCAGATCCAGGAAGTCAACGGCGACGGCGTGAATACCGGCGTCTCCCGTTGGGCGGCCCAGGTGACGCTGCGCTACGAGTTCTGATCGCTGCCGTCATGCAAGACCGAAACGGCCGGGGAAACCCGGCCGTTTTCTTTTGGGCGGGCTCCTCTTGCTGCGGGGACTGCGCTAAAGTCCCGCTCCTGACGAACGAGAACAGGAAAACCCCATGAGTGAAACGGCATCGAGGGCGTTGCCGGTCCAGGACGCGCGCATCTATCCGCGTGGCGGCCTGGACGTGCTTTCCCGCGCGGAAGTGGCGCGCCTGCGCGACGCCTCCGCGGGCGGCATGCACGAACTGCTGCGCCGCTGCGCGCTGGCGGTGCTGACCAGTGGCAGCGCCTCGGACGATCCGCGCGCCGCACGCGATCTGTACCCCGACTTCGATATCCAGGTGTTGCAGCAGGATCGCGGCGTGCGCATCGACCTGATCAACGCGCCGGCCATGGCGTTCGTGGATGGCGAGATCATCCGCGGCGTGGCCGAGCTGCTGTTCGCCGTGGTACGCGACCTGGCCTACACGGCCATCGAGCTGGGGCCGGAGTATGCGGCCGACCTCGAATCGTCGGCGGGCATCACCAACGCCGTCTTCGGCCTGCTGCGCAACGCGCGCATCCTGAGGCCGAGCGACCCCAACCTGGTGGTCTGCTGGGGCGGTCACTCCATCTCGCGCGACGAGTATCTCTACACCAAGCAGGTGGGCTACGAGCTGGGCCTGCGCGGCCTGGACATCTGCACCGGCTGTGGCCCGGGTGCGATGAAGGGGCCCATGAAGGGCGCGACCATCGCGCACGCCAAGCAGCGCCGCAGCAGGACGCGCTACATCGGCGTGACCGAGCCCGGCATCATCGCCGCCGAGTCGCCCAACCCCATCGTCAACCACCTGGTGATCATGCCGGACATCGAGAAGCGCCTGGAGGCCTTCGTCCGCATCGGCCACGGCATCATCGTGTTCCCGGGCGGCGTGGGTACGGCGGAGGAGATCCTGTACCTGCTGGGCATCCTGCTGCACCCGGACAACGCCGACCTGCCGTTCCCGCTGATCCTCACCGGACCGACCATCGCCGCGCCGTACTTCGAGCAGATCGACCGCTTCATCCGGCTGACGCTGGGTGACGCGGCCGCCGAGCGCTACGAGATCGTCATCGGCGACCCGGTGGCCGTGGCGAAGAAGATGGGCGCCGGCATCCGCCGCGTGCGCGAATACCGGATCGAACAGAAGGATTCGTTCTTCTTCAACTGGGCCATCCAGATTCCCGAGGACTACCAGCAGCCTTTCGTGCCCTCGCACGAGGCCATGGCTGCGCTGCAACTGCGGCCCGGACGCGCCGTGCACGACCTGGCGGCGGACCTGCGTCGCGCCTTCTCCGGCATCGTGGCGGGCAACGTGAAGGAAGACGGCATGCGCCGGATCGAGGAATTCGGTCCGTTCGAAATCCACGGCGAACCCGCGATGATGCAGGCCCTGGATGCGCTGCTGCGCGCGTTCGTGGAACAGCGCCGCATGAAGATCGCGGGCGAGTACAAGCCCTGCTACCGCGTGGTGACCTGAATCACCCGGGCTGTCCCCGCGTGCGTTCGCGGGGGCGGTGGCGTCACGTGCCCAGCGGTATCGTCACCAGGGCCAGGTAATGGCCCTCGGCGACGCGCGTCTCCACGCTGCCTCGCCCCTCCGTCATGGCTTGCACGCGCGCGCGTACGGAATTCAGACCGACCTGGTGGCCGGTGGTCGGGCGCACGGGTGAAGTGGGCAACGAATTGCGGATGACGATCCACGCGGCATCGGTGGTCTGCCCGGCCTCGATGTGCACGTCGCCGCCGCTGGAGGAGGGCTCCACGCCATGCCGGATGGCGTTTTCCACCAGTGGTTGGATGGAAAGGGCAGGCACATTCACCCTGGGCAGTGCCTCCGGCAGACGCCAGTCGACGCGAAGCCGGTCGCCGAAGCGCAGGCTCTCGATTTCCAGATAGCGTCTGGCCAGCGCCAGTTCCTCCGCCAACGGAATCTCGCGCGGGCCCGCCAGCGCCGCGCGGAAAAGATCCGCCAGGTCCAGCAGCAGGCGTTCGGTCTCGCCTGGTCGTTGGTGCACCAACGCCGCCCCGGTATTGAGCGTGTTGAACAGAAAGTGCGGGCGGATGCGGGCCTGCAGGGCTTCCAACTCGGACTGCTTCGCGCGCACGGCCAACTGACGCGTGCGCCAGTGGTTCTGGAAGGCTGCCAGGCCCAGCAGCCCGACCGTGATGGCGATCGCGGTGTAGCGCAGGAACATGCCCTGCCAGTCCGTGGCTGCATCGCTGAAAAGCCCGCGCATCAGCCACCACGCCAGCAGGAAGATCGCCCACGCGGCCAGCAGCAGCAGGCCCAATGCCACGTAGGCCACCCTTTGAGGCCTTACCACCGAAAGCGGTCGCCGCAGCAGGTACAGACCCCCCAGCGTCAGCAGGAGCACCCATTGCACCAGCAGCGAGGCCAGGCCGAAGTAGGCCCAGCGATCACTCTGCACGCCCGGTGCGAGCGCCAGCACGGCCGCCAGGCCTTCCCCCGCCAGCATCGTCCAGATGATGACGGGGGCCTGCCACAGCGCGTCCAACGGGGTGGTGGGGTGGGCGTGGGCCATGCGTTTCCCGCTGGAACAAGGTGAGGCCATGATGCCCTGCCTGCCGGCGCCATGGCACCTTCGGGCCGCTGGTGCCGGTGGTTGGGCCGTCCATCGGCTCCGGACTGGCGCTTGCCTGCGCTTGCGCCTAGGGTTCGATCCACGCTCACTTGGGGAGGCGGCGTATGCGTGTTGGCGACAATCCGGAACGGTCTTCCATCGGCCTGCCTGCCCGGCAGGCGGGTTTCAGCATGATCGAGCTGATGGTCACCCTGGCCGTCCTGGCCATCCTGATCGCGATGGCGGTCCCCAGCTTCACCTCCATCATCAACAACAACCGGTTGGCCGCCCAGGCAAATGAAGTGATCACCTCCCTGCAGGTGGCGCGGACGGAAGCGATACGCCGCAACGAGCGCGTCACGGTCTGTCGCTCCACCGACGGGGCCACCTGCAGCGCTGCGGCGGGGGCGTGGGATACATGGATCACCCTGGTCGTGCGCAATAATGAGGTGCTGCGCGTCAACACGGCACGTGCACCGGTACAGGTGAACAGCCAGGACCTAGCGGTCACCTACGCGGCGGACGGGCTCGCCTACGAGGCAGCCGGGGTGCTGGCGGCCAATGCGTTCTCCGTCTGTATTCCCACCGATCAACCCGCCACCAATCGCCGTTGGGTGAACCTCAACAGTGGCAGTCGCATCGAAACAGTGACCGACGGCAACGCTGGCGCCTGTCCCTGAAGCCGTGATGACCCTAAGACCATGAAGACTACCCGCGTTATAACCCGCTCGTTCCCCTCCCGCCAGCGTGGCGCGGGTCTCATCGAGGTGCTGGTTGCCGTGCTGGTGATGGGCGTCGGCCTGCTGGGCATCGCCGCCATGCAGACCACCGCGCTGCGCAACAGCCAGAGCTCGCTGGAGCGCAGTCAGTCGGTGGTGCAGACCTATTCGATCCTCGAGGCCATGCGTGCGAATCGCGCCGACGCAGTGGCCGGCGCTTACAACACCAATGGGTGGATGTGCGCCGTGCCTGCAGGTGGCACCCCTGCGACGAACGATCGCGCCGCCTGGATCACCTCGCTGAAGGCCACCATGGGCGTTGCCGGCGACACCACGACCTGCGGCCAGATCGCTTGCGGGAACAACGGCGCATGCACGATTACCGTGCGCTGGGATGACCAGCGCGCATCCGATGGGCCCTCAATCGCAGGTTCGTCAACCCGCGACGTCGTGACCCGGACCCAGCTGTGAGGACTTTTCCAATGCGGATTCCTTCTTCGCCCCGCCACATGCAGGGTCTCAGCCTGATCGAGCTGATGATCGCGCTGGTGCTGGGCCTGCTGGTGGTTGGTGCTGCCATCGGCATCTTCATGTCCAACCGGCAGGCGTATCGCGCCACCGAAAGCATCGGCCGCGTGCAGGAAGCCTCCCGTGTGGCTTTTGAAATGATGTCGCACGACATCCGCGAAGCGGGCGGCAATCCCTGCGACAAGGGGACGCCGGTCGCAAATGTGCTGAACGGCGCTGGCGCCGCGTGGTGGAGCAACTGGGTCGATGGCATCCGTGGTTACGACGATGGCGCTGCCGCACCGTTTGGCAATGCGCCCGCGCCCGTGCGCGTGGCCGGCACCGATGCCATCGAACTCAAGTCGGGTGCATCGGGCGGCGTCAACGTGACCGCTCACGCGACTGGCGGCGCCCAGTTCACAGTGAATACCGTCAACCACGGATTCGAGACCGGCGACATCGCGATGGTGTGCGATGGTCGTCAGGCGGCCATCTTCCAGGTCACCAGTGCGGACTCGGGGACGAGCAACACGGTGGAGCATGCCGAGGGCGGTGGTTCCCCCGGCAACTGCACCACCGGACTCGGCGTGCCGTTGCTCTGCGCAGCCGGATCCGTCAAGAAGACATTCGGGCCCAATTCGACCATGGTGCGCATGTACGCCACGGCGTGGTACGTGGGCACTAATGCGCGGGGAGGCAGTTCGCTCTATCAGGTCCGCCTGAATGGCGGGGCGCCGCAAGCGCAGGAGATCACGGACGGCGTCACCGACATGCAGATCACCTACCGTGAAGGCGGCGCCTATGTCGCGGCAGGTGCGGTGGCCAACTGGGCCAACGTCACCGCGGCACGGATCACCATCACGCTGCAGAGCCTGGAGAATGTCGGGCCGGATGGTCAGGCGGTGCAGCGCCAGCTCGTCCATACTGTCTCGCTGCGGAACCGCAACGCATGAAGACCACCTCGTTCCCCTCCATGCGCCGACAGCAGGGTGCTTCCCTGGTCGTGGTGCTGATTCTCCTTCTGGTGATGACGTTGCTGGGCCTGGCCGTGCTGCGCAGCGCGTTGCTGGAAGAACGGATGACCGCCAACCTGCTGGACCGCAGCTGGAGTTTCCAGGCCGCGGAGGCGGCCTTGCGCAACGGCGAGGCGCTGGCGGCCACGCGTCCGGTCGTGCCTGCCGCCGGCTGTGCCGGCGGCGTCTGCTCGACACCCGTCGCCACCGAGACGGAGCGCTGGCGCGTTGCCGGATTCAATGGCTGGGTCAACGGCGACGACCAGGGCGCCCAGACGGCGAGGCCGCAGTACTTCATCGAGTACATGGGCGACGTTCCCACTTGGCCGGGTTGCGATCTGCTGGACGAGGCAAATCGTTCGCCGCTTTGCCTGGCTCCCCGTTACCGCATCACGTCCACCAGCAGCGCAGCCGATCGCGCGCAGGTCGTGCTGCAGTCCAACTTCCTTGTGCAGTAAGCGGAGCCTGTCATGCACAGAACGATTTCCACCCATCGTGTGTCGTCCCGCAAAGGCCTGGCGCATCGCATCTCGCCGACGTTGGCCGCATTCCTTGCCACCCTGCTGGCTTTGCCGGTGCAGGCGGGCATCACCATCCCCACCGACCCCCTGACCACGGGCAGTCGAGTTCCGCCCAACATCCTTTTCATTCTTGATGACTCCGGCTCCATGGCCCCCGATACGGGCTGGCGCATGGGTAACCCGGACATCACCAGCATTACGGGCGGCAGTATTAAGTCGATCGAAAACACGGGCGACAACAATGGGAACACCACCGCGTATACCGGCATTACACGTAATACCTATGTCGGCAATACCATTTTCTACAACCCCGCTGTCGACTACCGGCCATGGGTTGATGCTTCCGGCAACATCCTGGCGGGTGGCACTACGTATGGCGCTGCCTACAGCAGCTTGAATGTGGCCAGTGGCGGGACAATCGATCTGGCAAGCGCCACGCGCACTTATTATGTGCCCAAGGCGGGAGCGACCAATCTGGCCGATGCCACGCAGTATTTCCGCTACCAGATACATACCGATGGCGTCATCGTGCGCAGTGAGCGCCTGTACGGAAATGCCGGTTCCGAGGGCCTGACGGGGCGGGATTGTCAAAGCGGCACCACCAATACGTGGCGCTGGAAGAACTGTACGCGTGTCACGCCCACCGGTCGGACGGAGGAGGCCGAGCGCAACAACTTTGCCACTTGGTATTCCTATCATCGTACCCGCATGAAGGTGGCCAAGGCCGGTGCAAGCCAGGCCTTCAGCGATCTGGGTACCGATGTCCGGGTGGGCTTTCGCACCATCCATAACCGGAACACGTACAACATCCCGGTCAACAACAACAATGGCCTCTTCGCCGACCCCAACGGTACCGGCGGTGCCAACAACAATAGAACCACGTGGTTCAACCGGTTGTTCAATGCGGCGGGCAGTGGCCGTACCCCGCTGCACAATGCGCTTAACTCGGCAGGCTCATATTTCGAACTGACCGACGCGAGCGGACCTTGGGGCCCACAGGCAGGCGTCAACCAGTTGGCTTGCCGGCAGAACTTCGCCATCCTCACGACGGATGGTTACTGGAATGATGGCAACACCGGTTACGCCAACTACGACAATCAGGATGGGCCTGTCATTACCGGTCCCTCTGGCGCCACGTATCAGTACAGGCCAGGCAATCCTTATCAAGGCGCTGATCCCAGCACGCTGGCCGACGTTGCCATGCGTTACTGGAATACCGATCTGCGCGGCGATCTGGACAACATCGTGCCGACTACGACGGCCAATCCTGCCTTCTGGCAGCACATGGTCACTTTCGGCATTTCGATTGGCCTGAAGGGCAGCCTCAATCCCGACACGGATCTGCCCGCGCTGACCGCCGGAACCAGGTTCTGGCCCAACCCTAATGACAACGAAGATTTTCACCGCATCGACGATCTTTTCCATGCATCCGTGAATGGTCGTGGCTCGTTCATTGCGGCCGGTGATCCCAACGAGTTCACTTCGGGCTTGAAGGCCGCCTTGGCCACCATCACGGAGCGCACCGGGTCGTTCTCCAACGTCGCCGCCAATTCGGCCCGCCTGCAGACAGGCACCAAGCTGTTCCAGGCCAGCTACGTGTCGGGCGTCTGGACGGGCGAATTGGTCGCCTACGACAGGCTCACTCCGCCGCAAACAGGCTTTGCGGCGACGCCGACCTGGCGTTCATCGAACGGCATCCCGGCCACGGGCAGAAAGGTGTTTACCTCGAACGGTACCTTGGGCCTCGCGTTTCCTGGGTCCGCGACCACGGCACAGCTGAGCGCACTGACTCGCACAGGCACGGCGCTCAACTTTCCCGTTACCGGTGCCCAGAACGCCGCGTATCTGGCGGGCGACCGTACGCTGGAACTGAACAATGGCGGTACGTTGCGTAATCGCAACCATCTGCTGGGCGATATCGTGTCTTCGTCGCCTGCCTATGTCGATGACACGCAGACACTCTACGTGGGTGCCAACGACGGCATGTTGCACGCGTTCAACGCCAGTAACGGGCAGGAACTGTTTGGCTACATTCCCAATATCGTGAACTGGTCCAACCTGGGCTCGCTGAGCCGCCCTGACTATGCGCACCAGTATTTCGTCGATGGTGCGATCGTCGTGTCCACGCGCAAACAGACCCCGGGTCAGAACATCCTGGTGGGTGCATTGGGCCGCGGCGGAAAAGGGATTTTCGCATTGGATGTTTCCAATCCCGCTTCTTTCGGCACCACCAACTTCAAATGGGAAAGGGCCGAAACGACGAACAACCTGATGGGGCAGGTGCTGACTCGACCGATCATCGCAAAGCTAAACAACAACGTGACGGCAGTGATCGTGGCCAATGGCCCCAACAGCACGGCCGAGCGCGCTGCTCTGCTCGTCTACAATCTCGATACCGGCGCCCTGATCAGCGAAATAGATACAGGCGTGGGTAGCGCAGCCGCTCCGAATGGTCTGTTTGCGCCGGTCGGCATCGACCAGGATGCCAGTGGTACGCTGGATTACATCTATGCGGGCGACATGCTCGGCAACGTGTGGAAATTCAACCTCACGTCCTCGTCCCCCACGGCGTGGTCGAATGCGGCCAACCGTACGAGGCTGTTCACGGCCACTTCTTCGACCGGAACGGTTCAGCCGATTACCGGTGGGCTGACCCTTGCCATGAATCCCTCGACTTACAAGACCTGGGTGTTCTTCGGTACTGGCCGATTCGTGACCACTGGGGACGTCTCTGACCGCTCCGTCCAGAGCCTTTACGGCATCGAAGATAACTCCACCACCTTGACGCGCGCGTCGCTGACGTCACGGAAGACGATGATCGCCACGACGAAGGATGGTCAGCCCGTGAGAGCATTCGAGGCGACGCAGGCGCTACCCGTCACTTCGAGTGGCTGGTATATCGATCTGGTCACGCCACCCACCCCGCCAGGTACTGCCGAAGGCGAGCGCATCGTCACGCCGCCGCAGATGGATGGTTCGGTGCTTGAGGTCAGTAGCATCATCCCGACGTCTGCCAACGCATGCCAGGCCGATGGTCGTGGTTATCTCAATGCCCTGGATGCATTCACGGGCACGAGCGCCAAGAAGCCCTATTTCGATGTCGACGGCGACGGCGATTTCAGCGACGAAACCGTCACTTACACCGACGGCAGCGGCAATACGGTCACGGTGCCCATCGGGTCGGTGGATCTGGGCGTCGGCATGGTGACGCAGGGTAGCCTGTTCTCCGGTAATCCGGATGCCTTGGGCCTGATCTGTGCGGGAGGCTCGGCAGGCGGATTGGGTTGCCGCGGCAAGAACGATCCGCGCAACGTGGGCCGGGTTTCCTGGCGCGAAATCAGACAGGAGTAAAGGATGAGAACCGAACGCTTGGGTCGTATCCATGGACGCCGTGCCTTGCGCTCGCACGCGTCGGGCTTCACGTTGATCGAACTGTTGATCGTCATCGCCATCGTGGCGATCCTGGCGACGATCGCCTACTCGACCTACCAGGACCAGATCGTCAAGTCCCGGCGCGCCGCGGCTGCGGTATGCCTGCAGGAGCGCGCACAGTTCATGGAACGGTTCTACAGCACCAACATGAGCTATGCAGGTGCGCCGAATCCCCCGGCGCAGTGCGATGCCGAGGTCGCGCCGCACTACACGCTGCAGTTCCAGGCGGCGCCTACCGCAAAAGCGTACACCTTGCAGGCCGTCCCGCAGGCGGCGCAAGCGGCTCGCGACACATTGTGCGGAACCATCAGCCTCGATGCACAGGGTCGTCGCGGCGAGGGGGGTACCGCGACGAATGCGGCGGAATGCTGGTGAAGGCGCGACCGCCAGCCGCGACGTGATGAGTTGACAGCAAGGGGCCGTTGCCTACGGCCCCTTGCGTTTTTCCTGGCGGTATCGCCTGGGATGCGGCGGGCGCGCTGAAACAATGCCGGTCAAGGCAAAGCCAAATGGACGCCGGTGTCCGGAACCAGGCAACCATCGACAGCTCGCGCCGCTCCTCGATCTCCGCGGGCAGTAAAGAAAAAGACCCGCATCGCTGCAGGTCTTATTCTTTGAACAAATTTGGCGCCCGAAGTTGGACTCGAACCAACGACCCCCTGATTAACAGTCAAGTGCTCTAACCGGCTGAGCTATTCGGGCGGGGCGCGTATTGTAGCGGGCACGTCGGCGCGGCGGCAAGTCGTTCGGCCTCTCCCGCGCGTTTTGCTGGCGGTGGGTGCAGGCGTCGGCGCCAAAGCCTTGATTGGAAAGGTTCAGCCGGGAGGAACGCAGGATTCGGGTTCGCTGGGGCGGGCGCTGCGGATCCGGCCCGCATTGTTGATCACCACCAGCCCGCTGACTTCGCCATCGATGCACAGGCGTACCGTGAGGTTGTTGCCGGAGCTGTAGCCGGTCGGAAGGTAGCGCACCTGCCGCCGGCCCGCCGTGGACAGGAGGCGCAACCCGGGCGCATGGGGCGCGGGCTCGTTGCGGAAGACATCGAAGGTGTCGTCGGGCTGCCGGTTGCCGTCCGGGTCCCGGAAGGTCAGCCAGTGCTCGCTCCAGTCGCTGTCCTGCCGGCACATGCCGTCCCCACGGCTGGGGCATACGACGACCGGGACGTTGTGGGTGATGGCGGTGATGCGGGCCGAGGCGAAATGGGAGGTGAGCAGGTGCAGCGTGGCATCCACCTGGCTGCGTTTCTGCAACGCTCGGAACGAGGGGATGCCCACTGCGGTCAGGATTGCCAGCACGGACATCGCCACGACCAGCTCCAGCAGGGTGACACCCCGATGGCGACGATTCGTCTGCGGGGAATGAGGACAGGGTGAAGACGATGGCATCCTTGCCATGGCGCGGCTCCTTGAATGTTCCGGCGACCCCAGCATCGAGCGAGGGAGCGGAGCGCGCCATCAGGGCAGTCCCTGTCCTGATGTAGGAAATCCCTGCCGAAGCGATCACATCCCCGGGGCTATACTCAACGGTCGACTCCCGGACGGCCCGCGATGACCGATCGTTTCCAGCTTGTTTCCCCGTATTCGCCGGCGGGCGACCAGCCCCGCGCCATCGAGAAGCTGGTGGAGAACTTCCAGGCGGGCCTGGCCAAGCAGACGCTGCTGGGCGTGACGGGCTCGGGCAAGACCTACACGATCGCGAACGTGGTGCAGCAGATCCAGAAGCCCACCCTCGTGATGGCGCCCAACAAGACGCTGGCGGCGCAGCTGTACGGCGAGTTCAAGGCGTTCTTTCCGCACAACGCGGTCGAGTATTTCGTCAGCTACTACGACTACTACCAGCCGGAAGCCTATGTGCCGGCCAGCGATACCTTCATCGAGAAGGACAGCTCGATCAACGAGCACATCGAGCAGATGCGGCTGGCCGCCACCAAGACGCTGCTGTCCAGGCCCGATGCACTGGTGGTCGCCACCGTGTCGGCGATCTACGGCCTGGGTGCGCCGGAGGACTACCTGTCGCTGCGTCTTATCCTGTCGCTGGGCGAGCGGATCGACCAGCGCGAGCTGATCCGCCACCTGACCCAGTTGCAGTACACCCGCAACGAATACGAACTGCAGCGCGGCACGTTCCGTGTGCGCGGCGAGATCATCGACGTGCATCCGGCGGAAAGCGATGCCGAAGCCCTGCGCATCGAGCTGTTCGATGGCGAGGTCGAGGGCCTCAGCCTGTTCGATCCGCTCACCGGCGAGTCGCTGCGCAAGCTGCAGCGCTACACGGTGTACCCCAAGACCCACTACGCCACCACCCGCGAGCGCGTGCTCGCCGCCATCGACACGATCAAGGTCGAGCTGAAGGACCGGCTGGAGCAGTTGTATGCGCAGAACAAGCTGGTCGAAGCGCAGCGCCTGGCCCAGCGCACGCAGTTCGACGTGGAAATGATGGCGGAGGTCGGCTTCTGCTCGGGCATCGAGAACTACTCGCGCCACCTGACCGGCAAAGCGCCGGGCGAACCGCCGCCGACCCTGTTCGACTACCTGCCGGCCGATGCGTTGCTGGTGATCGACGAATCGCACGTGACCATCCCGCAGATCGGCGCCATGTACAAGGGCGACCGTTCGCGCAAGGAGACACTGGTGGAATTCGGCTTCCGCCTGCCGTCGGCGCTGGACAACCGGCCGTTGCGCTTCGAGGAATGGGAGGCGCGCTCCCCCCGCAGCATCTATGTGTCGGCCACGCCGGGGCCTTACGAGCTGCGCGAGTCCAATGGCGAGATCGTCGAACTGGTGGTGCGTCCGACCGGCCTGATCGATCCGGAAGTGGAAATCCGGCCGGTGGGCACGCAGGTGGACGACCTGCTGTCGGAGATCAACCTGCGTGTCTCCTGGGGCGATCGCGTGCTGGTCACCACGCTGACCAAGCGGATGGCCGAAAACCTGACCGAGTATCTGGGCGAGCACGGCATCAAGGTGCGCTACCTGCATTCGGACGTGGATACCGTGGAGCGCGTGGAGATCATCCGCGACCTGCGGCTGGGCAAGTTCGACGTGCTGGTCGGCATCAACCTGCTGCGCGAGGGACTGGACATGCCGGAAGTCTCATTGGTGGCGATCCTGGATGCGGACAAGGAGGGCTTCCTCCGTTCCACCGGCTCGCTGATCCAGACCATCGGCCGCGCCGCCCGCAACCTCCGGGGCAAGGCGATCCTGTACGCCGACCGCATGACCCGCTCGATGCAGGCGGCCATCGACGAAACGGGTCGGCGCCGCGAGAAGCAGGTGGAGTACAACCTGGAGCACGGCATCACGCCCAAGTCGGTGGCGCGTCCGATCGTGGACATCCTGGAGGGCGCGCGCAGCGAAGCGGCCAACGAGGGCAAGGCCGGGCGGGGCAAGGGGCGGCGCGTGGCCGAGGAGCCTGTGGAGTACGGCGTGATGGAGCCGGCCAAGGCGGTGGCCCGCATCAAGGCGCTGGAACAGCAGATGTACCAGCACGCCCGCGACCTGGAGTTCGAGGACGCGGCGCGCCTGCGCGACCAGATCCAGCGGCTGAAGGAAGCCAGCCTGGGTGGCTGAGCCATCGAGCAGCGCCCCCGGTTGTCGGCGACCCCGTATCCGGGATAGAATTCGCGCCCCTGCAAAGGGCAGACCGGGCGGTTAGCTCAGCGGTAGAGCACTACCTTGACATGGTAGGGGTCACAGGTTCGAACCCTGTACCGCCCACCACGCTTCCACGGCGTGGATTCCGGACTTCTGGGGCCAGCCCGATGCGCCATCCGCATTCACGAGGTGGCCCGCGGAAACGCCGGCCGAGCGTGCGACATGAGCACTACCATCGCCTGAACCTGGTACTGCCCGAGGCACTGCATCCCGTAGGCGCCCTCGTGGCGCTTTTTTGTTGGCCGCATCGCGGCCACGGGAAGGGGGATTCGGGATTGGGGATTCGCAAGAGCGAATCCGGTCCGGATCCGCCTTCCCCCTTCCCGAATCCCCATTTCCGAATCCCGGCATCCACATGATCACCATCACGCTCCCCGACGGCAGCCGCCGCGAGTTCGAGAATCCCGTCTCCGTCATGCAGGTGGCGCAGTCCATCGGTGCGGGCCTGGCCAAGGCCACGGTGGCCGGCGCCGTCGATGGCGTGCTGGTCGATGCCAGCGACGTCATCGACCATGACGCCGCGCTGCGGATCATCACGCCGAAGGACGAGGAGGGTGTGGAGATCATCCGCCACTCCTGCGCGCACCTGGTCGGCCATGCGGTCAAGCAGCTGTACCCGGACGTGAAGATGGTCATCGGTCCGGTGATCGCCGAAGGCTTCTACTACGACATCTACAGCGAGCGCCCGTTCACGCCGGAAGACCTGGCGGCGGTCGAGCAGCGCATGCAGGAACTGATCGCGCAGGACTACGACGTCATCAAGAAGATGACGCCGCGTGCCGAGGTGGTCGAGGTCTTCAAGGCCCGCGGCGAGGAGTACAAGCTGCGCCTGATCGAGGACATGGGCCCTGAAGTCACGGCCATGGGCCTGTACTACCACCAGGAATACGTGGACATGTGCCGAGGCCCCCACGTGCCGAACACGCGTTTCCTGAAGGCCTTCAAGCTGACCCGCATTTCCGGCGCCTACTGGCGCGGCGATGCCAAGAACGAGCAGCTGCAGCGCATCTACGGCACGGCCTGGGCCGACAAGAAGCAGCTGGAGGCCTACATCCAGCGCATCGAGGAAGCCGAGAAGCGCGACCATCGCAAGATCGGCAAGCAGCAGGAGCTGTTCCACCTGCAGGAAGAGGCCCCGGGGCTTGTGTTCTGGCACCCGAAGGGCTGGGCCATCTGGCAGGTGGTCGAGCAGTACATGCGCAAGGTCTACCGCGACAGCGGCTACCAGGAAGTGCGTTGCCCGCAGATCCTCGATGTCGCCTTGTGGAAGAAGTCCGGCCACTGGGACAACTACAAGGAAAACATGTTCTTCAGCGAGTCGGAGAACCGCACCTACGCGGTCAAGCCGATGAACTGCCCGGGCCATGTGCAGGTGTTCAACCAGGGCCTGCACAGCTACCGCGACCTGCCGATCCGCTACGGCGAGTTCGGCGCCTGCCATCGCAACGAACCGTCCGGCGCGCTGCACGGCATCCTGCGCGTGCGCGGCTTCACCCAGGACGACGGCCACATCTTCTGCACCGAGGACCAGATCGAGGCCGAGGTCACGGCGTTCCACCAGCAGGCGCTGAAGGTGTACTCGGACTTCGGGTTCGCGGACATCCAGATCAAGATCGCCCTGCGCCCCGAGTCGCGCCTGGGCGACGACGCCACCTGGGACAAGGCCGAGGCCGCCCTCCGTGCCGCCCTGCGCAGCTGCGGGGTGGAATGGCAGGAGTTGCCGGGCGAGGGCGCCTTCTACGGTCCAAAGATCGAGTACCACCTGAAGGACGCCATCGGCCGGACCTGGCAGCTGGGGACCATGCAGGTCGACTTCATGATGCCGGGCCGTCTGGGTGCCGAGTACGTGGACGAGAACAGCCAGCGCCAGCACCCGGTCATGCTGCACCGGGCCATCGTGGGCTCGATGGAGCGGTTCATCGGCATCCTGATCGAGCACCATGCTGGTGCATTCCCGTCCTGGCTGGCCCCCCAGCAGGCCGTGGTGATGAATATCACCGACGCCCAGGCCGATTATGTGGCTGAAGTCAGGAAAACCCTTGCAAATCAAGGTCTCCGGGTGGCGGCCGATTTGCGGAACGAGAAAATCGGCTATAAGATTCGCGAGCACACGCTGCAGCGGGTGCCATACCTGCTGGTGGTCGGAGACCGCGAGAAGGAAAATGGCGCCGTCGCCGTACGCACGCGTTCCGGGGAGGATCTGGGCACCATGTCCGTTGCCGCCTTCGCCGAACGTTTGCGGAACGAGCACGCTGTGAACTAGGTTCCGGTCCATCGCGGACCGGTGCACCCCTCCCTGGAGACTGCAACATCAGCACCCCTGACAACAAGCAAAACCGCAAGAATCACGAAATCCGCGTGCCGCGGGTGCGCGTGATCGGTTCCGATGGCGAAATGATCGGCGTGCTCACGCGCGACGAGGCGCTGGCCAAGGCGGAAGACGAAGGACTGGACCTGGTCGAGATCCAGCCCAACGCCGAGCCGCCTGTCTGCAAGATCATGGACTTCGGCAAGTTCAAGTTCGAGATGCAGAAGAAGGCCAACGAGGCCAAGAAGAAGACCAAGCAGGTCGAGATCAAGGAACTGAAGTTCCGTCCGGTCACCGACGAGGGCGACTACCAGATCAAGATGCGCAACATCCGTCGCTTCCTGCAGGAGGGCGACAAGGTCAAGGTGAACATCCGTTTCCGCGGTCGCGAGATGAGCCACCAGGAGCTGGGTCGCGAGATGGCGGCACGCATCGAGGCCGAACTGGGCGACGAGATCGTCATCGAATCCCGCCCGCGCCTGGAAGGCCGGCAGATGGTCATGATGATCGCCCCCAAGAAGAAGTGATGTCAGCGGCTTGGCCGCTGACGCCGACTGTTCCCCTCGCCCCGCGTGCGGGGAGAGGGCAAAGGGTGAGGGGAAGGCGCCGCAAGGCGCCTTTCGCTTTTCCGCTTCCCCGCTAAGTAGCCGGATTTGCAAGAAAAAACCGCAGCGGGCATAATACGCGGCCCGGTATGCCGGGAGGCTGCTCGCAGCCGATGGACCCGTCGGCGGTTCCTTCATGGAATCAACGACTTACAAGCCGATATGGGCATGGATGGAAAGACTGGCCTTTGGGTCTTCGCGGCAACCCCGCAAGACATCGAAAGGGCGGCGCCCGCATCAGTGACATAAACCCGTCAAGGACATAGCAATGCCCAAGATCAAGACCCACCGGGCGGCGGCCAAGCGTTTCCGCAAGACCGCCTCCGGCAAGTTCAAGGCTGGCCACGCCAACCGTAGCCACATCCTCACCAAGAAAGCGACCAAGCGTAAGCGTGGCCTGCGTGCGACGAACATCGTCCGCGCCGAGGACAGCGGCCGTTTGAACCGCATGCTTCCCTACCTCTGAGGACTGAGACATGGCACGAGTTAAGCGTGGCGTGATGGCGCGTCGCCGTCACAAGAAGGTCCTCAACCTGGCCAAGGGCTACTACAACGCCCGTCGCAAGGTGTTCCGCGTCGCCAAGCAGGCGGTCATCAAGGCGCAGCAGTACGCCTACATCGGCCGCAAGCAGAAGAAGCGCAACTTCCGTTCCCTGTGGATCACCCGCATCAATGCGGCCGCCCGCATCAACGGCCTTAGCTACAGCCGCTTCATGAACGGCCTGCTGAAGGCCGGCATCACCCTGGACCGCAAGGTGCTGGCGGACATCGCCGTGCACGACGCGGCCGGTTTTGCGGCCCTGGCTGAAAAGGCGAAGGGCGCACTCGCGGCGTAAGCCGCGTCTCCACCGTAAAGCACTCCGGCAGTCCACCGCCGGGAACACGTGGGGAAGGGCGCGAGTCCTTCCCCATTGTTTTTTGTGGTCCTGCTCTGTGGGAGCGACGTAAGTCGCGATGGGCGTTCCGTGCGCTTCATCGCGACTTACGTCGCTCCCACGAGGAAACACCTCTCATGGACATCCAATGAGCGATATCGAATCCCTGTCCAAGCAAGCCCTGGCCGACATTGCGGCAGCACAATCGCCCGACGTGGTGGAACAGCTGCGTGTCGCCCTGCTGGGCAAGAACGGCAGCATCACCACGCAGCTGAAGCAGCTGGGGGCACTGCCCGCCGACCAGCGCAAGGCCGCCGGCGAAGCGATCAATCGCGCGCGCGACGCGATCGGCGAGGCGTTGTCGGTCCGCAAATCCGTGCTGGAAGACGCCGCGCTCGACGCGCGCCTGGCCGGCGAAGCCATCGACGTAACGCTGCCGGGCAGGAACGGCACGCGGGGCGGGCTGCATCCGATCAGCCGCACCCTGGAGCGCATCGCCGACATTTTCGGTCGCCTGGGCTACGAGCTGGCCGACGGCCCGGAGATCGAGGACGACTGGCACAACTTCGAAGCGCTGAACTTCCCGCCGCATCACCCGGCGCGCGCCATGCACGACACGTTCTACTTCGGCGATGGCCGCCTGCTGCGCACGCATACCTCCGGCGTGCAGGTGCGTTACATGGACGCCCACCAGCCGCCGCTGCGGATGATCGCGGCGGGCAAGGTCTACCGCAGCGACAGCGACCAGACGCATTCGCCGATGTTCCACCAGGTCGAAGGCCTGCTGGTCGACGAACACTCCACGTTCGCTGACCTCAAGGGCACGCTGGCCGAATTCGTGCGCGCGTTCTTCGAGCGCGATTTCGAGATGCGCTTCCGTCCCAGCTACTTTCCGTTCGTCGAGCCGGGCGCAGAAGTGGACATCGCCTGGCAGCAACCGGACGGCAGCACGCGCTGGCTGGAAGTGCTGGGCTGCGGCATGGTGCATCCGAACGTGCTGCGCAACTGCGGCATCGATCCGGAGCGTTACACCGGCTTCGCGTTCGGCCTGGGCGTGGAACGCTTCGCGATGCTGCGATACGGCGTCAACGACCTGCGCGCGTTCTTCGAGAACGATGTGCGGTTCCTGAAGCAGTTCGCGTAGCGCGGACTTCAGTCCGCCGCTGTTCCGGCATCACGACACCCGACACATGGCAATGGCGGGCCCAGGCCCGCCCTACGGTAACGAGACGATGAAATTTTCCGAGAATTGGCTGCGCAGCCACGTGCCCACCCAGGCCACCCGCGATGAGCTGGCGGCCACGCTGACCGCGATAGGCCTGGAAGTCGAAGAGGTCGCCGCATTGGGTGACGGGCTGGCGAACGTCGTGGTCGCGCGCATCGTCCAATGCGCGAAGCATCCGGAAGCCGATCGCCTGCAGGTCTGCCAGGTGGATGCGGGGCAAAGCGGCCTGCTGCAGATCGTCTGCGGCGCGCCCAACGCGCGCCCGGGCCTGCTGGCGCCGCTGGCGATGGTGGGCGCCAACGTTGGCGGCATCGCCATCAAGGCAGCCAAACTTCGGGGCGTTGAGTCGAACGGCATGTTGTGCTCGGCCAAGGAACTGGGCATCGACGCCGATGCGTCCGGCCTGCTCGAGCTGCCCTCCGACGCACCCGTCGGTACGCCGGTTGCCGACTATCTCGGCCTGCCCGACGCCAGCATCGAGATCAAGCTGACGCCGAACCGCGCCGACTGCTTCAGCGTGCGGGGTATCGCGTACGACGTAGCCGCCTCGCTGGGCAGCGAGGTGAAGCCGCTGGACGCCGCGCCCGTGCCGGCGCAGAGCCCGGTGACGATGGACGTCGCGCTGGAGGCCGGTGCGAAGGTGCCGCGCTTTGCCGGCCGGGTGATCGAAGGCGTCGACGCGCAGGCGGCCACGCCCATCTGGATGGCCGAGCGCCTGCGCCGCAGCGGCGTGCGTCCGATCAGCTTCCTGGTGGACGTCACCCAGTACGTGATGCTCGAACTGGGCCAGCCCATGCATGCCTTCGATCGCGACACGTTGACCGGGCCGGTCGTCGTGCGCCCCGCAAGGGCGGACGAGCAGGCCACGCTGCTGGACGGCCGTACCGTGGCGCTAGACGACGATTTCCTGGTGGTGTCCGACAGCCGCGATGGCCGCGCCTCGCGCGCCGTCGCACTGGGCGGCATCATGGGCGGCCTCGACACCCGCGTGACCGATGCGACGAAGAACGTCTTCCTGGAAGCCGCACACTGGATCCCGTCGGCCATCATCGGCCGCAGCCGCAAGCTGGGCCTGCATACCGATGCCGGCCACCGTTTCGAGCGCGGCGTCGACCCCGAACTGCCGCGCGTGGCCGTGGAGTACGCGACCCGCCTGATCCTCGACGTCGCCGGCGGCACGCCGGGCCCGACGACGGTGGTCGAGCATGCCGAGCATCTGCCCGTTCCGACGGCGATCCGCCTGCGCCGCGCACGCATCGCCCGCGTGCTGGGCGTGGACATCGCGGACGCCGAGATCGAGCGCATCCTGCGCGCGCTGGGCCTGCAGGCGGTGGCGGTCGCCGATGGCTGGAGTGTGGTGCCGCCGACCCGTCGCTTCGACATCGCGATCGAAGAAGACCTGATCGAGGAACTGGCCCGCATCCACGGCTACGACCGCGTACCCACCACGCTGCCCGGTGGCGCGACGCGCATCGCCTCGCCCAGCGAGACGCGCGTGGAGGCCGGGGTGGTGCGTCGCCAGTTGGCCGCGCGCGACTATCTGGAAACGGTGAACTTCGCGTTCGTCGACGCGCAGTGGCTGGCGCACTGGCAGGTCGCCGACGGGGCCGTTCCGCTGGCCAACCCGCTGAGCGCCGAACTGGCCGTCATGCGCACGGCGCTGCTGCCCGGCGTGGTGGCCGCCCTGCAGCGCAACGTGGCGCGCCAGGCGGGGCGCGTGCGCCTGTTCGAGATCGGCAACGTGTTCCAGGCCGAGGTCGGCACCGCGCCACGCGAAACCGTCCGCCTTGCTGCCGCGGTGGTGGGTGAAGCGGCGGCCGAACAGTGGGGCCAGCCGGCCCGCAAGGTGGACTTCCACGATCTGAAGGGCGACCTGGAAAGCGTCGCCGCGCTGTCCGGCGCCCAGTTGGAGTTCCGGCCGTCGCTCGCGTCCCACGGACATCCGGGCCGTTCGGCCGATGTCTACCGCGACAACCAGAAGGTGGGCTGGATCGGGCAGCTGCACCCCCGTCTGCAGCGTGCGCTGGACCTGGACGCGGAGGTGATCGCGTTCGAAGTGGACCTGGCGCCCCTGAGCGCCCGCGCGCTGCCGCGGGCCGGCGACCTGTCGCGCTATCCGTCCGTCCGCCGGGATCTTGCGTTCGTCGTCGCCGATACGGTGCCATGGGCGGAGATCGCGGCCACGGCGCGTACCGCCGCGGGCCCGCTGCTGCGGGACGTCCAGCTGTTCGACCGGTACGTCGGGCAGGGGGTCGAATCAGGTCAAAAGAGTCTCGCTATGGGCTTGATTTTGCAGGACAACTCACGCACTCTCACCGACGCCGACGTGGCGCAGGTCGTGGCGCAGGTCGTGGCGGCCATCGCCGACGCGCATGGCGCGAAGGTGCGCGGATGATCGGCATGAAGACAGTGGCGTGGCCGGCGACGGCCGCAATGGGGAAGCAGTAGTCCATGGCATTGACGAAGGCGGAGATGGCCGAACGTCTGTTCGACGAGGTCGGCCTGAACAAGCGCGAGGCGAAGGAATTCGTCGACGCCTACTTCGACGTCCTGCGCGAAGCCCTGGAGCAGGGTCGGCAGGTGAAGCTGTCGGGCTTCGGCAACTTCGACCTGCGGCGCAAGAACCAGCGTCCGGGCCGCAATCCGAAGACCGGCGAGGAAATCCCGATCTCGGCGCGGACGGTGGTGACCTTCCGGCCGGGCCAGAAACTCAAGGAGCGGGTGGAAACGTATGCTGGATCCGGGCAGTAACCGCGAGCTTCCGCCGATCCCGGCCAAGCGCTACTTCACCATCGGTGAGGTCAGCGAGCTGTGCGACGTCAAGCCGCATGTGCTGCGCTACTGGGAAACGGAGTTCCCCAGCCTGGAGCCGGCCAAGCGCCGCGGCAACCGCCGGTACTACCAGCGCCATGACGTACTGATGGTCCGCCAGATCCGCAGCCTGCTGTACGAACAGGGCTATACCATCGGCGGCGCCCGCCTGCGCCTGGAAGGCGAGGGCGCCAAGCAGGAAGCCACGCTGAGCCACCAGATCGTGCGCCAGGTGCGCATGGAACTGGAAGAAATCCTGCAGTTGTTGCGTCGGTGACGCATGACGGCGCTCCTGCTGGGAGTCGCCGGCGAATTCCGGCTATAATGCGCGGCCCGTCGCAAGGCGGGCCGATCCGCGAGATTCGGGGCGTAGCGCAGCCTGGTAGCGCATCTGCCTGGGGGGCAGAGGGTCGTCGGTTCAAATCCGGCCGTCCCGACCAATCGCGGTTCGACATCAAGCCTGCGCTCACGCGTGGGCTTTTTTGTGCCCGGCGCATGCGCCCGGCGACGGCGGGCCCTCCGCCCTGCATACAGGAACGCCCATGCATCCAAGAGCCGAAGAGCTGATCCGCACCCTGCAGTTGGCGCCGCATCCCGAGGGTGGCCACTTCCGGCGGGTATACGAATCGGCCAAGCGCACCGAAGTGAATGGGATCGAGCGGCCGACGCTGACGGCCATCAAGTTCCTGTTGCCGGCCGACGTGACGACACGCTGGCACCGGGTGGATGCCACCGAGGTCTGGGACTGGCACGAAGGCAGTCCGTTGGAGCTGTCGATGTTCGATCCCGAGCAGCGCACGCTGACCCGGGTGCAACTGGATACCTCCGCCCGGGGAGGCCAGGCCAACCAGGTGGTGCCCGCGGGCATCTGGCAAAGCGCGCGTTCACTCGGCGAGTACACGCTGGTGGATTGCTCGGTGTCCCCGGGCTTCAGCTGGCAGGGCTTCGAGCTGATGCAGAGCGGCAGCGAGGTCGCGCGCACGCTGCGCGATGCGGGCGGCAAGGTCGCCTGAACGGGAACCCCCTCGGCCGCTACACGCTGCGCGCCGTCCGTCTTTCCCAAAGGCAAACTTCCGCGATCCTTCCGCTTGGAGTCGCCGCGATGCGTTTGTCGTTCTACGGCATGTTGTGGCTGTCGTTGCTGGTCGCGTGGGCCCCCGCACATGCACAGGATGTTCCGGAGAGCGAACCGGTGCCGCCGGTGGCCGGGACCGGCGTGATCGACATGGAGGCCGTGGTCGTCGCCGGCGTGCAGCCGGGGCCCGGCCTGTGGAAGGTGCGCCAGGGCGACCATCTGCTTTACGTGCTCGGCACGCAGTCGCCGCTGCCGAAGAACGTCACCTGGCGCTCCGATGAGGTCGACCAGGTCCTGCAACTCGCGGACGAGGTGCTGGCCTCGCCCGGCATCAGCGTCGGTACCGATATCGGCTTCTTCCGCGGGCTCATGCTGCTCCCTTCCGCGATGAAGGCCTCCAAGAACCCGGACGGACAGAAGCTGCAGGACGTCCTGCCGCCCGCGTTGTACGCCCGCTGGGCCGTGCTGAAGCAGCGCTACATGGGACGTGACGGAGGCATCGAGAAGAAGCGTCCGCTGATTGCGGCGTTCCAGCTTTACTCAGAAGCCTTGTCGGACTCGGGCCTGCGCGAGGGCGGCGTCATCAATCCCGTGATCGATGCCGTGTTGAAGCGGCGCAAGATGAAGCGCACGCCGACGGTGCTGAACATCAAACTGGACGATCCGCGTGCGGCGCTGGCGGATTTCCGCAAGGAAACCCTCAAGCCCGAGGATCTCGCCTGCTTCAGCAAGACGCTCGATGTCATCGAGGGCGATCTGCCGCACGTGGCGGCGCGTGCCAATGCCTGGGCGGTGGGGGACTGGCCGGCGTTGCGATCCGGGGCGCGGCAGGACTGGCAGCAGGCCTGCGAGCTGGCCTGGTTCAACACCGAGACGGCGCGCAAGCGCGGCATTTCCGACGTGGAAGCGCGCATGCAGGCGCGCTGGATGGAGGTCGCCGAAGGCGCGCTGCAGAAGAACCGGATCACCTTCGCCACCGTACCGGTATGGCAGCTGGTCAAGCCCGGCGGTTATCTCGCGGCGCTGCAGGCCAAGGGATACGAGGTGGAAGCGCCGGAGTGATCCGGCGCCTTCGCGGGACTCAGCCTGCCGCGGTCTTCGGGACCACGGCCAGTGGCGGCCAGCGCTTGAGCACACTGCCGCGGATGCCGGCCGCGTCGATGCCGGCTTCGGCCAGCAGGTCCTCGCGGCTGGCGTGGTGCTGGAATTCGTCCGGCAGGCCCAGATGCAGCACGGGCAGGGTGATGCCTTCGGCATTGAGCAGTTCGGCCACGCCGGAGCCTGCACCGCCCATCACCACGTTGTCCTCGATGGTGACGAAGCCCTGGTGGTTCCTCGCCAGGTCGAGCAGCAGGTCGCGGTCGAGCGGTTTCACGAAACGCATGTTCACCACGGTCAGGCCCAGCTCGCGGCCCACCTGTTCTGCGGCGGCGACGGTCGAGCCGAAGGCCAGCAGCGCCACGCGCGTGCCACGCACGCGCAGGTCCGCCTTGCCGATCGGCAGCGTATCCAGGTTCGATTCGATCGCCACGCCGGGGCCGGTGCCGCGCGGATAGCGCACGGCGGCCGGGCCGTTGAAGTGGTAGCCGGTGCTCAGCATCTGCCGGCACTCGTTTTCGTCGGCCGGGGCCATCACCACCATGTGCGGCACGCAGCGCAGGTAGCTCAGGTCCAGGTTGCCGGCATGCGTGGCGCCGTCGGGGCCGACCACGCCGCCGCGGTCGATCGCGAACAGCACGTCCAGTTGCTGGATGGCCACGTCGTGCACCAGTTGGTCGTAACCGCGCTGCAGGAACGTCGAATAGATCGCGACCACCGGCTTGCTGCCTTCGCAGGCCATGCCCGCCGCCAGGGTCACCGCATGCTGTTCCGCGATGGCGACGTCGAAGTAGCGGTCGGGATATTCCCTGCTGAAGCGCACCAGGCCGGAGCCTTCGCGCATCGCAGGCGTGATGCCCAGCAGCTTCGGTTCGGTGGCGGCCATGTCGCACAGCCAGTCGCTGAAGATATCGGTGTAGGTCGGCTTCTTCGCGCCGCCCTTGCTGACCAGGCCCTTCTCGGGATCGAACGGGCCCACCGCGTGGTAACCGATCTGGTCGCCCTCGGCCAGCTCGTAGCCCTTGCCCTTGGTGGTCAGGATGTGGAGCAGCTGCGGACCCTTGAGGGTCTTCAGCGTCTTCAGTGCGCCCACGAGCGCCTCGACATCGTGGCCGTCGATCGGTCCGGTGTAGTGGAAGCCCATCTGTTCGAACAGGGTGGACGGCACGAACATGCCCTTCCAGTGCTCTTCCCATCGGCGCATGAAGCGGGCCGGCGGCTTCTTCTTGTCGCCGAGCAGCTTCTTGCCGCCTTCGCGCAGCGCGTTGAGCGTGCGGCTGCTGCTCAGCCGGCCCAGCATCTTGGTCAGACCGCCGACGTTCTCGGAGATCGACATCTGGTTGTCGTTGAGGATCACCAGCAGGTTGGGTTCGGGTTCCATGCCGCCGGCATGGTTGAGCGCTTCGAACGCCATGCCGGCCGTCATCGCGCCGTCGCCGATCACCGCCACCACCTTGCGGTCGTCGCCCTGCTGCGCCAGCGCGATGGCCATGCCCAGCGCGGCGGAGATCGAGGTGGAGGAATGCCCCACGCCGAAGGTGTCGTACTCGCTTTCCTCGCGCTTGGGGAACGGCGCCACGCCGTCCTTCTGCTTGACCGTATGGATGGTGTCGCGGCGGCCGGTGAGGATCTTGTGCGGATAGCACTGGTGGCCGACATCCCACACGAGCCGGTCGTGCGGCGTCTCGTACAGGTAGTGCAGCGCCACGGTCAGCTCGATGACGCCCAGTCCGGCGCCGAAGTGGCCACCGCTGCGGCCCACCGACTCGATCAGGTAGCCGCGCAGCTCCTCGGCGATGGCGGGCAGTTCGGACTCGTCGAACTGGCGCAGGTCGGCCGGGATCTGGATCCGGGACAGGCGGGGATAGCGGGCGGCGTCGATCATCGGGCTGGTATTGGTCTGGCCCGCTATTTTCCCCCTCTTGTGTGAAGCGGGGCAAGCAAAGGGGTGAAGTGGGTGGAAAAACGCCCACAACGTGCGCCGGTTGGGCGTCGACAGGATGTTCAGGTGGCCGTACGGCCGGATGTTCGACGCCGGCGGCGGATCAGGCCGAAAGCTTGGACTTCTTCGGCAGCTGCGCCTTCAGGAATGCCATCTGGTCCGCCAGGATGTTGCGGTTGGACAGGATCAGGTGCTCGATCCAGCTGGGCCGGTACGGCACGGCCAGCAGCGGCATGTGGGCCTGCTGCGGGGTGCGGTTGCTCTTGCGTGAATTGCAGTGGAAGCAGGCTGTCACCACGTTCTCCCAGACGTCCTTGCCGCCCTTGGACAGCGGCAGGACGTGGTCGCGGGTGAGATGGGGACGGGAGAATTCGTGGCCGCAGTACAGGCACAGGTGCGCGTCGCGGGCGAACAGGGCCGTATTGGTCAGTGTGGGCGTCGGCGACAGCGCATGCGCACGGGCATGACCGCGCGACGCCACGATGGGATGCAGCTCGATCAGGCTTTGCTCGCCGGTCAGGCGGCTGACGCCTCCATGCACGTGCAGGCAGGGGTCGCCGAGCGTCCACGCCACGGCACCGCGCGCATACAGGCAGGTCGCGTCCTGCCAGTTGATCCAGTCGAGCACGCGGCCATGGGCATCTAGCGACAGCAGGCGCAGGGCGGCGGGGTGCGGGCGGGGAGACGACGGGGGCGGGACCGGTGTTTGCGGAGAACCGGTCTGGACCAGGTGAAGCTGAGCTCTGTCTGCTTCCATGGAGAAGCAGGTTATACCCAAATGTTGACGAAATGTGTATAGCGCGCGAGGGATTTCGCCGGAAGCGCGCAGGCCGCGCGCTTCCGGCAGGCCGGGTCAATCCCCGAAGTGCGCGTCGTCCATCGCCATCAGGGTGTCTGCGCCGGATTCGATGGCGGCCGCGTGCGCCAGGGTACGCGGCAGGATGCGTGCGAAGTAGAACCGCGCGGTCTCGCGCTTGGCCTGCTTGAACGCGTCCCCATGCGCCGACGCCTGCGCCGCGGCCACGCTGCGAGCCCACCAGTAGGCCAGCACCACGTAGCCGGAATAGAACAGGTAGTCGGTGCTTGCGGCGCCGATCTCCTCCGGATTCGTCGCGGCACGTTCCAGCACCTTCTTCGTCAGCGCGGCCCACTCGGCGGCCTTCTGCTGCAGCGGATCGATGAACTCGCGCAGCGTGGCGTCGTCCTGGTGCTGCTGGGCGAACGCATGCACCTCGGCGAGGAACAGCTTCAGGCCTGCCGCCTGGGTGGACGCCGTCTTGCGGCCCATCAGGTCCAGCGCCTGGATGCCGGTGGTGCCTTCGTACAGGGTGGTGATGCGCGCGTCGCGTGCCAGCTGTTCCATGCCGTGCTCATGGATGTAGCCGTGGCCGCCGAAGCACTGCAGCGCGTGATAGGTGTTCTCGATGCCCCATTCGGTCTGGCAGGCTTTCGAGATCGGGGTGAGGAAGCTGACCAGCGTGTCGGCGCGCTCGCGCTCGGCCGGATCTTCGGCATGGTTGGCCACGTCGATCAGGCTGCCGGCATGCAGGGCGAGCAGGCGGCTGCCTTCGATCAGCGACTTCATCGTCAGCAGCATGCGGCGCACGTCGGGATGCACGATGATCGGGTCGGCCGGCTTGTCGGGGAACTTCGGACCGCTCAGCGAACGCGTCTGCAGGCGCTCGCGCGCATAGCGCAGCGCATTCTGGTAAGCGCGCTCGCTCAGGCCGATCCCCTGCAAGCCCACGCCGAGGCGCGCGGTGTTCATCATGGTGAACATCGCCTGCAGCCCCTTGTGCGGCTGGCCGACCAGATAGCCCTGCGCGCCGTCGAAATTCATCACGCAGGTGACCGACGCCTTGATGCCCATCTTGTGCTCGATCGAGCCGCAGGCCAGCGCATTGCGTTCGCCGACCGTACCGTCGCGCGCCACCTTGAACTTCGGGGTGACGAACAGCGAGATGCCCTTCGCGCCGGGCGGCGCATCCGGCAGCTTGGCCAAGACCAGGTGCACGATGTTGTCGGTCAGGTCGTGCTCGCCGGCGGTGATGAAGATCTTGGTGCCGGTGATGGCGTAGCTGCCGTCCGCATTGGGTTCTGCCTTGGTCTTCAGCAGGCCCAGATCGGTACCGCAATGCGGTTCGGTCAGACACATGGTGCCGGTCCAGCGGCCCTCGACCAGCGGCTTCAGGAAGACCTCCTGCTGCCACGCCTCGCCGTGGTGCTTGAGCGCCTCCACCGCGCCGTGCGACAGCAGCGGGAAGTTGCCCCACGCCAGGTTGCTGGCGTTGACCATCTCGTTGAGCGGCACCCCCATGGTGTGCGGCAGGCCCTGCCCACCGAAGTCAGGCGAGGCCGTCAGGCCCGTCCAGCCGCCTTCCACGAACTGGGCGTACGCCGTCTTGAAGCCTGGTGGGGTCGTCACTTCGCCGGTGGCCTTGTCCAGCGTGCTGCCGATCTCGTCGCCGACGCTGTTGAGCGGGGCGAGCACGGTTTCGGAGAAGCGGGCGGCTTCGTCCAGGACCGCATCGAGGATGTCGCGGGTGGCATCGGGATAGCCCAGACGCTGGAACAGCGGCTCGACGCCCAGCACGTCGTACAGGGCGAAGCGGAGGTCGGAGAGGGGGGCTTTGTAGGACGCGCTCATGCAGGGTCTCGGGAAGTCGGGCAGAGGGGTGCTGCTCAGCGCAGCACGCCGTCCAGGCCGGGAACGGGATTGAGGGTGTTGCGGGTGTCGATATCGAAGCTGCGGACCTTGGCGTCCTCGGGCGTCGCGTCGGCGCTGCCCGTCAGGGTGTACGGCAGGCCACGCCGTCCGGCCAGCGCGTCGGCGACCACGATGCGCGCCTCACTGGCCGGCGCGAACGGCACCGTCACGACGTCGGCCGATTCCGGCCCGACCGACAGGCCGGGCGTGGCCTGGAGCGTCCCGGCGGCCTGGTCGCCCACCCGGACCTCCACCTTCACGGTGTCGAAGCGCATCGGGATGCTGCTGTAGTTCTGCAGGCGCAGTTCGACCACCCACTGGCCGTCCGCCTTCACCGTGAGTTGCTGCACGCTCACGGCGGGATCCGAGACGCGCCGGATCATGCCGCTGCCGCAGCCGGCCAGCAGGACCGAGGTCGCCATCAGTACCAGCAGGGAAATACGCCGCATCATGCCGCTGCTCCATGGGGAAAGCGGCAGGATACTACGGCGTATGGCGCCCCGGATGTCACTTCGGGACGCAGCCGGGCGAATCAGTCGTGTTGCGTTGCGTCAGACCGCCATACGAAGGTCGCCACGCTGCGTGCCGGCAACGTGTAGGCGAACCGGCGCTCGCCATGCGCCACGCTGAAGCGGCGGGGTTGGATGGCGGAGTTGCTCACCAGCAGGACCAGTGAACCGTCATCGGCATTGCGGAAAGCGACGTTGTCCAGATCGTCGGTCGGCCCGCTCGAGGCGATCCGGTGGGCGCCGGGACGCACGAAGCGGCTGGCGTGCGCCAGTGCGTAGTACTCGTCCGTGCGGGTGATCTCCCCCGTACGCGAGTCGATGGTCACCACGCCGCGGCAGGTGTGGCACCCGCCGGCATAGGGGCCGTTGTTCTCGTCCAGCGCCAGGTTCCAGAACAGGGCGCCGCGCGCCCAGTGGCGCATGCTGCGGATGATGATGTTCTTCATCTGCAGGGGCAGGCCGCCACTGCGCACCGGTTCCCAGTCGCCGCCAGAGCACTCGGTCATGTAGGCGTCCTTGTCGGGGAAGGCGTCGTGCACGGGCGACTGCGCCGCCACGTCGCCGCCGTAGCAGTGCCAGGCCACGGCATCCACGTAGTTGCCGGCGACCGGGTCGGAGAGCACGCCCAACGGTTCTTCCGGTTTGTCCCAGTTGTGGTCCCAGTCGAAGATCAGGGGGCCGCTGCCGCGCCGGGCGATCATCGGACCCAGGTGGTCGCCGATCAGCCGCGCGCGCGCAGGTGCGTTCAGGCGCATGCCGGGATAGTCCTTCGGCTCGTAGTCCGGCTCGTTCTGCACGGTCAGCGCGAAGATGGGTATGCCTTCGGCGGCATAAGCATCCACGTACCTCAGCAGGTAGCGGGAAAAGGCATCGTAGTACTGCGGCAGTAGGCGCCCCTGGATCAGGCTGTTGCTGTCCTTCATCCAGCCCGGCGCGCTCCACGGCGAGGCCATGATCTTCAGTTGCGGGTTGATGGCCAGCATGGCGCGCGCGACAGGAATGACGTCGCCGCGGTTCGGGTCGATGCTGAAGTGCTTCAGCTCGGGATCAGGCGTGCCGTCCGGCGTGTCGTTGAGGCTGTAGTGGTGGCGCGAGAAGTCGGACGCGCCGATGGTCAGACGCGAAAAACTCAAGCCCAGGCCGTTTCCCTCGCGGCCGAACAGCTCTTCCAGCAGGGCATCGCGCTGGCGCGCGTCCAGCGTGTGCTGGATCAGCCAGGCGGACGAATCGGTCAGCGAAGCGCCGAAGCCGACGATCTCCTGGAAGCGCTGCGTGTCGTCGACCACGATCTGCGGCTCCGCGGACGCGCGTCCGGCGAAACGCGCCGGGGCCGAAGGCGCCAGTGCGCGGGTGTGGTCGGCGGTGGTGATCCATACCGACACGTCGGCCGGAGCGGGCTGCTCGGCGGCCCGCGGCGCACCTGCCCATGCCATCAGGACGAGGCTGGCGAGCAGCGGATGAAAGCGGCCGGAAAAAGGTCGGGTCATGCGGGATTCCTTGGTTCTGCGGATGTCATGGCTGCGCCGCGAATCCCTCCCGGAATCCGCGCAAAGCGTTTGCTGCAGTGCAGCGACGATTTCTCTGTGAGATGGCGCGCATCAAGCAAATTCAATCCTGTGCGCTCCGACGGTACGGGGATGTTACGAATTTGTTGACAGTGCATTGGAGCTTCGATATGACAGCGCTGTCAACCACGGTCGGAGAGGGACCATATGCACCACACAAACCCCGCTGCGGGCATGAGCCCGCGCGCGCATCGTCATGCCCTGCGCAAGCAACAACTGGCCATGGCGTGCTGCCTGGCGCTCGCATTCCCGCTGGCCGCGCAGGCCCAGCAGGCGGAGGCCGCGCCTGCCGAGCAGAGCGTCGAGACGCTGGACACCGTCCGCGTCACCGGCATCCGCGCCGCCATCGCGACCGCGGTCGAGACCAAGAACGAATCCACGTCGATCGTGGAAGTGGTATCTGCCGAAGACATCGGCAAGCTGCCGGACATCAGCATCGCCGACTCCATTTCTCGCCTGCCCGGCCTGACCATGCAGCGCGTGGATGGACGCGCCCAGGTGATCCACATCCGCGGCATGTCCGAGCAGTTCGGCGGCACGCTGCTCAATGGCCGCGAGCAGGTCAGCACCGGCGGCAGTCGCGGCGTGGAGCTGGACCAGTACCCGGCCGAACTGATCAACGGCGTCACCGTCTACAAGACGCCGGATGCTTCGCTGGTGGGGCAGGGACTCTCGGGTACCGTCGACATGCAGTCGATCCGTCCGCTGGATTTCGACGGCCGCCGGATCACTTTCAGTGGGCAGGGCGAGTACAACTCGCTGGGCAAGCTGATCGACGGCAGCAGCGACAAGGGTTACCGCGCCAGTGCGTCGTACGTTGACCAGTTCGCCAACGACACCGTCGGCTTCGCCATCGGCGTGGCCCGCATGGATTCGCCCTTCCAGGAGCAGCAGGAAAAAGCATGGTGGTGGGGCAATCCCGACACCTGGGGCGCTCCCCAGGCGGGCAAGCCCGCCGACGCGGTGGCGCGGCAGGCGGGCGAAGCTTCGCTGAAGTCGCGCGACATCACCCGTGACGGCGTCATGGCGGTGTTCGAGTTCAAGCCCAGCGACACGTTCCACAGCATCCTCGATGTCTACCACTCCACGTTCGATCAGGACGAAGTGGAAAACAGCATCATGTGGAACAACGACCCGTGGTGGAGGGACGCGGGTGGCAATCCGGTGACTTACACCAACGTCGGCACGACGACGGTAGGCGGAGTTCCGGTGGTCACCAGCGGAACGCTCAACAATGTCGGCGCGTTGAACATGCTCAATGAAGTCAACACGCGCGAAGACAAGTTGTTCTCGGCGGGTTGGGCGAACACCATCAAGTGGGGCGACATCTACACCCTCAAGACCGATCTGAGCTACTCCCGCGCGGAGAGCACGCGCTCGACACTGGAACTGCAATCCGCGTTCGGCACGCCGCGGACCATCGACTTCAACCTGCAGACCGGCAAGGGTTTCAACAGCTTCAACATCCCGGGACTGGACGATCCCACCCAGATCTACCTGGGCATGGATGCGATGGGCTGGGGACGTGACGGCAGGACGGACGTGGCGTCGACCGAGGATACGTTGAAGTCGGGGCGGATCGAGCTTAACCGTCTCGTCGAGTCGTCGGACTTCCTGCGCAGTTACGACGTGGGCGTCAACGTCACGCGCCGGAACAAGGACCGCGATTACGTGGCCTACTACGTCGACCTGAAGAACGGCCGCACGCCGATCCGGATGGACGCCGTGCCGCATGGTCACGCATCGATGGATTTCATCGGTCTGGGCAACGTGATCAACTTCAATGCCAGGGACCTGCTCGGCCGTTTCTACGATCTGCGCTACGAAGCCAGCGAAAATGACCTGATGAAGAACTACGGCATCGAGGAGGACATCAAGACCTTCTATGCCAAGGCGAACATCGACCTGGACATGACCGACACGATCCGTCTGCGCGGCAATGTCGGCGTGCAGTACGTCCGCTCCGAGCAGAGTTCCACCGGTCCGACCGTGGCGCGCGATGCGTCGAATGACTGGGTGATCGCGGGCGGACAGACCATCGGAGCCTCCTACGGCGACATCCTGCCCAGCATGAATCTGTCGGCCGACTTCGGTGATGGTCTGCTGCTGCGCTTCGCTGCGGCGAAAACGCTGATGCGCGGCCCCATCGAGCAGATGGGCGCGTACACCACGGCCGGTGTCGATGTCACCACGCGCGAATGGAGCGGAAGTGGTGGCAACCCGAAGCTGGAGCCTTATCGCGCAACGGCGTATGACATCTCCCTGGAGAAGTACTTCGGCCCCACCACCTACGCGGCCCTGGCCGTGTTCTACAAGAGCCTCGAAACCTACATCTACACGCAGAACGTGCGCTGGGATTTCACCGGGTACGACGATCTGGGAATCACGCCGATCTCCAACTGGGGCAATTTCAGCACGCCCGTCAATGGCAGCGGCGGCTACATGCGCGGCGCGGAACTCAGTGGGGCGATTGGCGGCGACATGATCCATCCTTCGCTGGACGGCTTCGGCTTGCTGCTCAATGCGTCCTACACCGAGTCGTCCATTGATCCCGATGGTCCGGGCGGTTCCAGCACCGATACCCTGCCAGGCCTGTCGAAGGTCGTCGCCAATGCCACCGTGTACTATGAAAAGCATGGTTTCTCGGCGCGGATCAGCCAGCGTTATCGCGATGAGTACCGTGGTGAGTACGCCTCGCTGTTCGGGGACAGGATCTACCAGAACACCATGGCCGAAAGCACCATGGACCTCCAGGTGGGCTACGACTTCCCCGAGACGAGCAAGCTTTCCGGCCTGTCCGTGCTGCTGCAGGTCAACAATGTGACCAACGAGCCCTATCGCACGGAAACCACGGCGGGCGGTATCGACCAGACGATCTTCCTGCCGTCGGAATACAAGGAGTACGGCCGCCAGTACCTGCTGGGCTTCCGCTACAAGCTGTGATCGCACACAACGTGTGAGTGCCGCAGTACCTGACGGGATGCGGGGCATGCCCCCGCGTCCCGTCGGCCATTCCGGCGCCGTGCAGGTCCTGCCGCGGACCGCGTGTGCGCCGCCAACACCGAGGGAGATGCGAGTGAAGTCGATCCGAATGACCCTGCTGGGGGCCAGCCTGCTGGCCTGCCTGTCGTGTACCGGCCAGAAGGATGCCGAAACCCCGCCTGTCGCCGCCGCGGATGCCTCCGCCGAGCTGAAGGACTGGCCGGCACTGGAAAGCCGGTTCGCGAAGGACCCGGCCATCGAGGCCCGCGTGGCCGAAATCCTGGCCAGCATGACGCTGGAGCAGAAGGTCGGTCAGATGGTGCAGCCCGAGATCAAGTCGATCACGCCGGAGGAAGTGCGCCAGTACTACATCGGCTCGGTGCTGAACGGTGGCGGTTCCTGGCCGGCCAAGAACAAGCACGTCAGCGTGCAGGATTGGGTCGCGCTGGCCGATGCCTACTACGACGCCTCGATGGGCACGGATGCGAGGATCCCGGTGCCGGTGATCTGGGGCACCGATGCCGTGCACGGACACAGCAACGTCTACGGCGCCACCATCTTCCCGCACAACATCGGCCTGGGCGCCGCGCATGACGTCGAACTGATCGAGCGCATCGCCGAGGCCACCGGCCAGTCCACGCGCGCCACCGGCGTGACCTGGACGTTCGCGCCGACCGTCGCGGTCGCGCAGAACGCGCGCTGGGGACGCACCTACGAGAGCTATTCCTCCCAGCCCGCGCTGATCCGCGAATACGCGGCCGCCTACGTCAAGGGCATGCAGGGGCTGCTGGACAAGGACGGCAACGTGGTCGCCACCGCCAAGCATTTCATCGGCGACGGTGCCACCGACGGCGGCAAGGACCAGGGCAACGCGCTGGTCACGCAGGCGCAGATGATCAACGTGCACGGGCAGGGGTACTACGGTGCCATCGAGGCCGGCGTGCAGACGGTGATGGCCTCGTTCAACAGCTGGAACGACATCGCCGCCGGCAAGGACTACGGCAAGATGCATGGCTCCCGCGACCTGCTGACCGTGGCCCTGAAGGAGAAGATGGGCTTCGACGGTTTCGTGGTGTCCGACTGGAACGGCATCGGCCAGGTGACCGGTTGCAAGGACGACAGCTGCCCGCAGGCGATCAACGCCGGCATCGACATGGTGATGGTGCCGGATGCATGGAAGTCCTTCATCGCCAACACCATCGCCCAGGTGAAGTCCGGCGAAATCCCGCAGGCCCGCATCGACGACGCCGTCACCCGCATCCTGCGCGTGAAGCTTCGCGCGCGCCTGTGGGAGCACAAGCCGTCCGCCAGCCAGTTCGCCGGCAAGCCCGAGTCGCTGGTGCATCGCGACCTGGCCCGCCGCGCCGTGCGTGAGTCGCTGGTACTGCTGAAGAACGATGGCGCCACCCTGCCACTGAAGAAGGGCCAGCGTGTGTTGCTGGTCGGCAAGAGCGCGGACAGCATCTCCCACCAGACCGGTGGCTGGTCGCTGACCTGGCAGGGCACCGACAACACCAATGCCGACTTCCCCAACGCCGACAGCATCGCCGCCGGGCTGCGCGAGCAGCTGGGCGAGGCCAACGTCATCCTGCGCGACAGCGCGGAGGGCGTGGACCCGGCCAGCTACGACGTCGTCGTCGCGGCCATCGGCGAAACGCCGTATGCCGAGACCAACGGCGACATCGTGCCGTCCGACACGATGGCCCACAGCCGTCGTCACCCCGAAGACCTGGCCGTGCTGAAGGCTGCGGCGGCCACGGGCAAGCCGGTGGTGACGGTGTTCCTGTCCGGCCGCGCGCTGTACGCGAACGATCTGCTCAACCTGTCCAGCAGCTTCGTCGCGGCGTGGCTGCCGGGCACGGAAGGCAAGGGCATCACCGACGTGCTGGTCGCAGGAGCGGACGGCAAGCCGGCGCACGACTTCCGCGGCAAGCTGACGTTCCCGTGGCCCGCGGTGGCCTGTCCGAACGCCGACAGCACGCCGCAGTTCGCGTTGGACAGCGGCCTGCGTTACGGCGACACCAAGCCGGTCGGCACGCTGCCCGAAGACGCGACAGCGAGCTGCGGTGAGGCCACCGCGCTGGGCATCTTCAAGCAGTCCGACATCGCGCCCTTCACCCTGCAGATGGAAGCCGGTGGCGCGACCCAGGCCGTGGGCAACGACATGAACGCCACCCAGCGCTGGCCGCAGGCCAAGCCCGCGCTGCAGGTGGCCACCGTGCAGGTCAACACGCAGCAGGATGCCAAGGAAGTGACCTGGCTGGCGCCCGCGCGCTTCTTCGCCCGCAACCCGTCGAAGAACAACCTGGCCGCGATGGCGACGGCGCGGGGCGTGGTGCAGTTCGACGTGGTGGTCAAACAGGCGCCTGCCAAGCCGGTGCGGTTCACCCTGGGGTGCGGCGCGGCGTGCGGCGCGAGCCTGGACCTGACCGCGACCTTCTCCGGCGACGCCGTCGGCAGGAAGCAGACCGTCAAGGTGCCGCTGGCATGTTTCGGCAAGCTGGGCGCCGACCTGACCGGCGTGGATACGCCTTTCAGCATCACCGCCGATGCGCCGTTCGCCGCGGCCTTCACCGACATCCAGGTGGTGGCCGGCGCGGCCGATGGCGCCGACGTGGTGAAGTGCGCGCAGTAAGGCCATTCGCGCAGCGTCCCGCGATGTCGTCGCGGGGCGCTGCCGCAGTGCAAGTTGCAATCGCGCGGCGGCTACGTAGGCTGGCCGTTCCGTCCGGATACCTTACCAGTAGGCATACCAATACATGACCACCCAAACCACCCGATGGTCGCAGTTCGGCGTGCTGATCACCGTGTTCTTCTTCTGGGGCTTCGTTGCGGCCAGCAACGACATCCTGATCCCGGTGTTCAAGAAAGCCTTCAACCTGACGCAGGCACAGAGCCAGTACGTGGCCGTCGCGTTCTACGTGGCCTACACCGTAGGCTCGCTGATCTACGTGGCGATATCCAAGGTCATGGGCCTGGATCTGCTCAACCGCATCGGCTACAAGAACGGCATCTGCCTGGGCCTGGTGATCTCCGCGCTGGGCACGTTGCTGTTCTATCCCGCAGCCAACACCGGTTCCTTCAACCTGATGCTGTCCGGCCTGTTCATCGTGGGCCTGGGCTTCTCGCTGCAGCAGATCGCGGCCAATCCGCTGGCCATCGTCATCGGTGACCCCAAGACCGGCGCGCAGCGGCTGACGCTGGCCGGTGGCATCAACAACTTCGGCACCACCATCGGCCCGCTGCTGGTCAGCGTGGCGATCTTCGGCAGCGTGCTGTCGGGCGGCACCGAAGCCAGCATCGAGAGCGTCAAGACGCCTTACCTGGTGCTGGGCGTGGCCTTCATCCTGGTGGCGATCTTCCTGAAGTTCTCCTCGGTGCCCAACCACATCGACCTGGAGAAGCTGTCCGAATCCGAAGCGCAGGACAGCAGCAAGCTGATCCACAGGAAGTCGGCGCTGGGCTATCCGCAGCTGGTGCTGGGCATGATCGCCATCTTCGTCTACGTCGGCGTGGAAGTGTCCACCATCAGCAACCTGCCGGCGTACCTGGAGTCGCCGGAAGGCCTGGGCCTGGAGACGTCGCAGATCGCACCGTTCGTGTCGTTGTACTGGGCCAGCCTGATGATCGGCCGCTGGGGCGGCGCGGCGGGCGCGTTCAACGTGGGCGCCGGTGCCAAGCGCTGGCTGACGCTGCTGCTGCCCTACGTGGCGTTCGGCGTGTTCCTGGCCGTCAACGCCATCATGAAACACGAGGTCTCGCAGTTCTTCGGCTACGCCGCCGTCATCGTGCTGATGATCCTGGCCACGCTGGCGAGCAAGGGCAATCCGGCGCGCATGCTGCTGTACTTCGCTGCCTGCGGCATCGCGGCGCTGCTGATCGGCATGTTCACCACCGGCTGGACCAGCGTGGTGGCTTTCATCAGCGTGGGCCTGTTCTGCAGCACCATGTGGCCGTGCATCTTCGCCCTGGCCATCACCGGCCTGGGCGACAAGACCAACCAGGGCAGCAGCCTGCTGATCATGATGATCATGGGCGGCGGCCTGGTCAGCCTTGCGCAGGGCCTGCTGGCCGACAAGGTCGGCGTGCATTTCAGTTTCATCGTCGGCGTGGCGTGCTTCGCGTATCTGGCGTTCTACGCCATCGCGGCCACCCGCACGCTGCGCAACCAGGGCATCGACCTGGACAAGCTCGCGGCCGGCAGCGGCCACTGAGTGCGGTGCGCGCCGGCGAGAGGCTGGCGTGCGATCCCAAGCCACCGGGCGACGCGCCAGCCCGGTGGCTTTTTTGTGTTTGGCCCTTGTATCCGGCGCGCAATGGCGCACCATCGGCGCTAGCGAACGGTCGGCGGGGGCGGACATGACGGCGGGAGAAGGACGCGGGGGAAAGGTGCGCCGCTGGGCACTGCGCGTGGCACTGGCGCTGGGCGTGTTGGGTGTCGGCACATGGGCGGCGTTCCAGCTGAGTCCCTGGCCTTCGGTGCTGCTGATCCGCTGGGTGTTCGACCGGGGCGCGGCGGAAGCCAGTGAGGCGCTGCGCAAGCACCTGCCCGCGGGGGTGACGGAACGCGCTGCATTGCGTTACGACGCGACCGATCCCGACGCGCTGCTGGACGTGTATTACCCGCCGAACGTGCAGGGCGGCCACGAACGATTGACCACCGTGGTGTGGGTGCATGGCGGGGGTTTCGTGTCCGGCCGGCGGCAGGACGTGGCCCACTACCTGAAGATCCTCGCCGCGCGCGGGTTCGTGGTGGCCAACGTGGACTACAGCATCGCCCCCGGCGCCACCTGGCCCACGCCCACGCGCCAGGTCAACGCGGCGCTGTCCTACCTGCAGGCGCACGCCGACGCATTGAACATCGATGCCGACCGCATCGTGCTGGCAGGCGATTCGGCCGGCGCCCAGATCGCGGCCGAGCTGGCCAACGCCATCACCTCGCCGGATCATGCGCGCCGCATCGGCATCACGCCTGCGCTGGCGCCGCGGCAGCTCGCCGGTACGCTGCTGTTCTGCGGACCTTACGATGCCGGCCTGGTGCAATGGGACAGCCCGTTCGCCGGCTTCATGCGGACCGTCCTGTGGTCCTACATGGGACGAAAGGATTTTCTCGACGATCCGCGACTGGACGCCTTTTCCGTGGCACGCCATGTCACGCCCGCGTTCCCGCCCGCTTTCATCAGCGCCGGCAATGCCGATCCGCTGGAGCCGCATTCGCATGCGATGGCCGCGGCGCTGCAGAAGCAGGGCGTGCGCGTGGACGCGTTGTTCTTCCCCAAGGATCACGCGCCGCCGCTGCCGCACGAATACCAGTTCAACCTGGACAGCGAGGCCGGACGGCAGGCGATGGAGCGCAGCGTGGCGTTTCTGCACGGCCTGCGCGAGGGCGGTGCGGTGCCGGCAGCGACGGTCGAACGATCAGACGGCCAGGGCCAGTGATGGGGCGTCCGCCTCGCGCGCCTGCGCTGCCGAGGCGGCGGTGCGCTGTCGGTCCACGTGCCGGCAGAGCATTCCGGCGCGCTGGCGGGCCCACTGCGTGGCCCAGCCGATCGCGCGCTCTTCGCAACGCACGGCCATCTCGAACGGCGCGATGTCGCCGGCTTCCACCAGCACGCGCAGCACCAGCCCTGCGTTGAGGGGCCTGACCTCGGCGATGGCGACATCGTCCAGACGCAGTTCGCAGCCTTCGTGGGTGCGGTGCCAGACGAAGCGTTCGGGGAGTGCGTGCGGGGCGTTCTTCATCACGATGTCCATGGCGGGCTCCGGAAAGCGGCTGTGCAGACCTTGCGGCACCGCGCGTGCAGGCTGCGTCAAGCGATCCGCGATGACGGCCGTATCCGGCGCGGTATTCAGCCGCAGGTGAACGACGTGGGGAAGGCGTGACGGATGGGACATGGCGATGGCCGATGCCAGGGCAAGACTCGCGCGTCCCATCCGGAGTAGTGCCATGCCGCTGCGCCCGACCTGCCTGCTGCTGTCGCTTGCCGCCCTGCCTGCCTTCGCGCAGGAAGTCCCCACGCGCGAGCATTTCGCCCGTCGCGGGCACGAAGCCGCCTATCACGACTGGCACTACACGCCGGTGGTGAAGGTGGGCCAGATGGTCATCGTGTCGGGCATTCCCGCCGCCGGGCCCGGCACCTACGAAGAGAAGGTGCGGCGCATGTTCGTGGCGTTGGGCAAGGACCTGGCGCAGGGGGGTGCGACGTATGCGGACGTGGTGGAGCTGACCACGTTCCACACGGGGCCGACCGATGCGACGGGGTTCCAGGACGAGTTCGCGCGTTTCGCGCCGATCCACCACGAGTTCTTCCCCTCGCACTATCCGGCATGGAGCGCCGTGGGCACGTCGGCCTTGCTGTCGCCGGGCGCGGTGGTGGAACTGCGGGCGGTGGCGATGATCGGTTCGGGTCGCGCGCCGAAGGCGGATATTCCGAAGCCGGACGCGCCGAAGCCGTAAGTGCGCGGCGCCGGTGGCGTCAGGCCACGGGCTCCAGGGCCCTCTGTTCGACACGGTCGATCAGGGGCGAACAGCGTTCGATCAGGGCGACGATCTCGGGCCGGTGCAGCGCGCCGCGCTGGTCGTCGATGCTGCGCCAGAACTCGGTGACGAAGACGCCATGCGGTTCGCCGGGTACCAGGCTGATGATGTACTCCAGGCATCCGGGCGTCTGGCAGGCGACGGTGGCCACTTCGCCCAGCACGTCGATGAATGCGTCCCGCGCGCCTTCCTGCACCTTGATGAAGGTGGCCAGGCCGTAGCGGTAGGACACGGATGTCGGGGGAGTATCCGGGTACATGGGGGCCGAGTCTTGCCGGTGAGGCCCCCAGTGTCGTGGGTCGTAAGTCACGGTCGGGTCAAGGCAGGCCGCATGCCGCGGGAGTCAACGGCATGTCGTTTCCCCTGCATGTCTGCCTCCGATGGCCGCGAGAAGTGACGGGGAGATGTCTACCGAACCCGCGGCGATTCGGAACATCGGTCGCCGCGGGGGCCGGGGCGCTCCTAGAAGCGCGTGCCCGGGGGAAGGTAGCGCCACTGGCCCACCGGCACCTTCGCCAAGGCGACGCGGCCGATCCGGAGGCGGCGGATCGACACCACCTCCAGCCCGCCTTCGCGGCAGCGGTGGCGCAGCTCGCCGGGTTGCACGTCCTTGATGGCGAACCGCAACCGCACCTCGTTCTGCCAACTGACCTTGCACGGCGCCAGGCCGCGGCCCTGATAGGTGGCCGCGTGGCCGATGCGGCTCAGCGTGTACGGCCCGCGTTCGCCGCGGACTTCCACCAGGAACTCCTGCTCGATCTGTGCATAGTCCTCGCTCAGGCGGCGCCACACGCGCCCGTCCTGGCTGAGCACCATCAGGCCGCTGGCCTCGGTATCCAGCGGCACCAGCGCGGTGAGGCGGTGCAGGTGGCGTTTCAAGGGACGCACGCCGCTGTTGTCTTCTGCCATGTGCGTGGCCGGCGTCGCCAGCGCAGCCGCGTCTTGCCAGGCGACGCCTTCGGGCTTGTGCAGCAGCAGCGTGGCGGGCTCGGCGGCGCCGAGTTCGGCCGCCGGATCGATCTCCACCCGCTCGTCGGTGACGGGGTGCTGCGGCGCTTCGACCGTTTCGCCATCCACCGTGACCCAGCCACCTTCGATGTACTGCTCGGCTTCGCTGCGCGAGCAACCGGTCAGTTCTGCAACGCGCTTGGCAAGGCGGATGGGCTCGGACATGGGGACCGGAGGGCTCGGCAGGCGGAGAGGGTCGCGCCGCGCGGCGCCGCAAGAGGCGAGGGTGGCGACGGATACGCAAAAGGCCTGCATCGCTGCAGGCCTTCCGGATTCGATATGGTGGCCCGGGGCGGATTCGAACCACCGACACGCGGATTTTCAATCCGCTGCTCTACCAACTGAGCTACCAGGCCAGGATCTGTCGCAGGACGGCCGAGCCGGTGCGAAGGCCGCAGATGATACGGATCGGCGCGGGGGATGGCAAGCCGCACCCGGGCTGAACGTGGCACCGGCCGCCGCGCGCCACCTGTCCACCACCGGCGCATCATCTGTGTTGTCGAAAGCCCCACCGGAAAGACAGGAGTCCGCCCCATGAAGCGCCTGATCCCCCTGGCCCTGCTGGCCGCCACCCTGCTGGCGGGCTGCGCCACCGGCCCCAAGCTGAGCACCACCGAGAAGCTGGCCCTCTACCGCGATCACGCCGGCGAACCCGTCAAGGATTTCCGCTACTTCGGCACCCTCAACGGCTGGAGCCCCCTGGGCGACGCCGCCCTGGCCGTCTGGACCAAGCCCAGCGAAGCCTATCTGCTGGAACTGAGTGGCCGCTGCCCGGACCTGGAGTACGCCATGGCCATCAGCATCACCCAGTTCGGCAACCGCGTGTCGGCGCGCTTCGACGACGTGCTGCCGCTGGGCGCCGGCACTTCCAGCATCAAGATCCCCTGCCGCATCCAGACCATCCGCCCCCTCGACGTGAAGGCCTTGCGGGCGAGCGAGAAGGAACTGCGCGAGGCGTCGGCCGTGGAGCGCGAAACAAAGTCCTGAAGCGCCGCGACGCGCCCTACGGCGTGGGCACGTAGCCCGCCGGCTTCTCCGCGCCGCCGCCGAACAGGAACTTCTCCAGTTCCGTCTCCAGGAAGGCGCGGTGCTTCGGGTCGCGCGGAGACAGCCGGTTCTCGTTGATCAGCATGGTCTGGTGCGCCAGCCATGCCGCCCAGGCGGGCTTGCCGACGTTGGCAAAGATGCGCTTGCCCAGCTCGCCGGGGTAAGGCACGAAATCCAGCCCTTCCGTTTCGCGTTGTTCGTACTGGCAGAAGACGGTGCGGGCCATCGGTCAATTTCCTAGCAGTTTGCGGATGGGCGCCGGCAGGCCCAGCGTGGCGAGTTCGCCGCGCGCGACCCAGCGCAGAGCTTGCCCCGTACTGGATACGGGGCCGTCATTGTCGCGCACCCGCTCGCGCAGGGCGACCTTGCGCAGCCGCAGCGGCTGCAGGTACAGGCGGTAGTGGCTGAAGGTGTGCACCACCACCGGCAGCGTCTCGGCCGCGTCGTAGTCGCCCTTCGCCTCCCGCGCGAACCAGTCGCGCATGTCCGCATCGGTATCGGCCTGCGGCAGCGTCCACAACGAGGCCCAGATGCCGGTTTCCGGGCGCCGTTGCAGCAGGATGTCGCCGGCGGGATTCTCCAGCCACAGCGCGGTGGCCTCGCGCTCGGGCAGCTGCTTCGACGGCTTCGACGTGGGCAGCGCGTCGACCAGGCCTTCACGGCGCGCCACGCAGTCGTCCTGCAGCGGGCATACCGCGCATGCCGGCCTGGCGCGCGTGCACAGGGTGGCGCCGAAATCCATCTGCGCCTGCGTGTAGTCGGCCTGGCGGCCGTCGGGTACGTCGCGCAGGTGCTGTTCCGCCAGCGCCCACAGCTGCTTTTCCACCGCCGGTAACCCGGGCCATCCCGCAATGCCATGAAAGCGGGCCAGCACGCGCTTGACGTTGCCGTCGAGGATGGCGAACCGGTCGTTCCAGGCCTGCGACAGGATCGCGCCGGCGGTGCTGCGACCGATCCCCGGCAGCGCGTGCAAGGCCTCGATGTCGCGCGGCAGCTCGCCGCCGTGCCCGTTCACGCAGGCTTTCGCGGCCGCGTGTAGGTTGCGCGCTCGGGCGTAGTAGCCCAGCCCGGCCCAATGCGCCATCACGTCGTCGGTGGAGGCCGCGGCGAGATCAGGCAGGGTGGGAAAGCGTTCGATGAAACGCAGGAAGTACGGAATGACCGTTGCCACCTGCGTCTGCTGCAGCATGATTTCCGACAGCCATACGCGATACGGCGTGCGCGGATGCTGCCAGGGCAGGTCGTGGCGACCGTGGCGGTCGAACCAGGTCAGCAGACGCTGGGCGAAGGGGATGGCGCTGTTCACGCGGGACGGTCCGTGGGAGCGACGTCAGTCGCGATGACGCCATCGCGGTGGTCGATCGCGACTGACGTCGCTCCCACGACCGCGGTGGACCTGCAGTCAGCCGCCACCCAGCGCTTCCGGCAGCAATGCATCGACGAACGCTTCGGCATCGAACACGCGCAGGTCCTCCACGCGTTCGCCGATGCCGGCATAGCGGATGGGGATGCCGAACTCGCGCGCCAGCGCGAACACCACGCCGCCCTTCGCCGTACCGTCGAGCTTGGTGACCACCAAGCCGGTGACGCCGACGGCGGCGTGGAACTGGCGCAGCTGGGAGAGCGCGTTCTGCCCGGTGGTGCCGTCGATGACCATCAGCACCTCGTGCGGCGCGGTGTCGTCGATCTTGCCCAGTACGCGGCGGATCTTGCCCAGTTCGTTCATCAAGCCGGTCTGCGTGTGCAGGCGGCCCGCGGTGTCGGCGATCAGCACGTCGAAGCCGCGCGACCTGGCCGACTGCAATGCGTCGAACGCGACCGACGCGGCATCCGCATCCTGGCCCTGCGCGACCACGGGCACGCCGTTGCGTTCGCCCCAGGTCTGCAGCTGGGCGACGGCCGCTGCGCGGAAGGTGTCGCCAGCGGCCAGCATCAGGCTGTGGCCATCCTGCTTGAAGCGGCGCGCCAGCTTGCCAATGGTGGTGGTCTTGCCCACGCCGTTGACGCCGACGGTGAGCACGACGAAGGGCTTGCGCGAAGCATCGATCACCAGCGGCTTGGCCACTGGCGCGATCAGCGCGATCAGGTCGGTGCGCAGGGCCTTCAGCAGCGCCTGCGCATCGGCGAACTCGCGTTCCTTCATCCGCTTGCGCAGGTTCTCGATGATCGCCGTGGTGGCGGGTACGCCCACGTCGGCGGTCAGCAGTGCGGTCTCGATCTCGTCCAGCAGGTCGTCGTCCAGGCGCGGGTTGCGCGTGAACAGGCCGGCCAGGCCCAGCGCGGCGCTGGTGCGGCGCAGGCGGTCACGCCAGCCTGACTTGCCCGCCGCGGCGGCGGGAACCGCATCGGCTGGCTCCCGGTCTTCGGCCGGCAGGGCAGGCGTGACGGGCGAGGCCGCCGGTGCGGCCTCGAGGCTGGCCACCGCCGATGCAGGCACCGGTGCCTCCGCCGCCCGGTCGGAAGCGGGGTTCGTGTCCGCCGGCAGCGCTTCGCCCGGCGCGCGCGGGAAGGCGGCGGCGAGTTCCTCGGTACTGGGGCGGGTCTGGGCGGCGTCCGGGCCGTCCTGGGGCTTCTTGCGGCGGAAAAAACCGATCATTTCAGGGGGTATCTCGAAGAGGGCGACATGCTACCACCGGCCTGTCGGCGGACCGTGGACGCCGGGCTAAAGTGGGGCCGGCGGTGGCCGATATCGAGGCTGCAAACCCTCTGGAGTCATCGCATGGCCCCCATCGCCGGCATCGCCACCTCGGGCCTGCGCGCCGGCGCGCTGGGCATGCAGGCCGCGGCCCACAACCTCGCCAACCTAGCCACGCCGGACGCCGCGCGGCAAAAGGTGGTGCTGTCGGCCGGCCCGACGGGAGGCGTTTCGGCGGCGATGGTCGAGGCACCCCCCGATCCGGCCGCGCCGCTTGAGGACGTGGCCGCCACGCTGACCTACAAGGCGATGGCCGGCGCCAACGTGTTCGTGCTGAAGGTCGCGGACCAGACGCTGGGCGGTTTGCTGGATGTCAGGGTCTGATGTCCTTCTCCCTGCGCTAGCGGGGAGAAGGTGCCCGAAGGGCGGATGAGGGGCGTTTTTTGCGCGAAGCGTGTTCTTGAAGCAAAACAGGTTGCTGGCCTGGATCGTCATCGGGCGCGTGGAAGTCTCTTGCCTCCGCTCGCCCCTCACCCGCCTTCGGCACCCTCTCCTCGTTTCACGGGGAGAGAGGATGCGGCTGCTCAGCTGGCTGACTACGCCGACAATTCCAGCAGCAGCGCATTGAGCCGCTTCACGTAGCCGGCCGGGTCCTTGAGGCTCTCGCCTGCGGCGAGCGCGGCCTGGTCGAACAGCACCCGGGTCAGGCTGTTGAAGCGGTTGGCGTCGCCCTCGGCGTCCAGCCGGGCGATCAGCGGGTGGTCGGGGTTGAACTCGAACACCGGCTTGCTCTCCGGCACCTGCTGGCCGCTGGCCTCCAGCAACTGGCGCATCTGCACGCCCAGGTCGCCCTGGCCCATGGCCAGGATGGCGGGCGAATCGGTCAGGCGGTGCGAAACGCGCACGTCCGCCACGTCCAGGCCCAGCACCGTCTTCAGGCGTTCCACCAGCGCTTCCTTGGCCTTGGCGGTTTCCTCGTGGGCCTTCTTCTCGTCCTCGCTGTCCAGCGCGCCCAGGTCCAGGTCGCCGCGGGCGACGTCGGCGAAGGACTTGCCGTCGAACTCGCTCAGGTAGCCCATCATCCACTCGTCGATGCGGTCAGTGAGCAGCAGCACCTCGATGCCCTTCTTGCGGAAGATCTCCAGGTGCGGGCTGTCCTTCACCTGCACGTACGCATCGCCGGTGAGGTAGTAGATCCGGTCCTGGCCTTCCTTCATGCGCGCCACGTAATCGGCCAGCGCCACGCTGGGTTCGCCGGAGGCGTCGTGGGTGGAGGCGAAGCGCAGCAGGCCGGCGATCTTCTCGCGGTTGCCGTAGTCCTCGGCCGGGCCTTCCTTCAGCACCTGGCCGAAATTCGTCCAGAACGCCTTGTAGTCCTCCGGCTTGTCCTTGCTCAGCTTCTCCAGCATGTCGAGCGCGCGCTTGGTCAGCGCCGAGCGCATCGAGTCGACCACCGGGCCCGACTGCAGGATCTCGCGCGAGACGTTGAGCGAGAGGTCCGACGAGTCCACCACGCCGCGCAGGAAGCGCAGGTACAGCGGCAGGAACTGTTCGGCCTGGTCCATGATGAAGACGCGCTGCACATACAGCTTCAGGCCCTTGGCGCCGTCGCGGTGGTACAGGTCGAACGGCGCGCGGCCGGGCACGTACAGCAGCGAGGTGTACTCCAGCTTGCCTTCGACCTTGTTGTGGCTCCACGCCACCGGGTCGGTGAAGTCGTGGGCGATGTGCTTGTAGAACTCGGTGTACTCCTCGTCCTTGATCTCCGCCTTGGGTCGCGTCCACAGCGCGCTGGCCTTGTTGACGGCCTCCCATTCGGGCGCGGCGGGCTTGTCCTCGCCGTGGTGCTCCTTCGGCATCTCGATGGGCAGGCCGACATGGTCGGAGTACTTCTTGATGATGCCGCGCAATTTCCAGCCGTCGGCGAAGCCTTCCTCGCCCTCCTTCAGGTGCAGCACGATGCGCGTGCCGCGCTCTGCCTTGTCGACCGTGGCGACCTCGAAATCGCCTTCGCCGGCGCTGGACCAGTGCACGCCCTCGCTGGCGGGCAGGCCGGCGCGACGGCTGAACACGTCCACGCGGTCGGCCACGATGAAGGCGCTGTAGAAGCCCACGCCGAACTGTCCGATCAGGTTGGCGTCCTTCTTCTGGTCGCCGCTGAGGGCGCGCAGGAACTCGCCCGTGCCGGACTTGGCGATGGTGCCCAGGTGCGCGACGGCCTCGTCGCGGCTCATGCCGATGCCGTTGTCGTCGATGGTGATCGTGCGCGCGTCGGCGTCGAAGCCGATGCGGATGCGCACGCTGGGGTCTTCCTCCAGCAGCTTCGGGTCCTTCAACGCCTCGAACCGCAGCTTGTCGGCGGCGTCGGCGGCGTTGGAGACCAGCTCGCGCAGGAAGATCTCCTTGTTCGAGTACAGCGAGTGGATCATCAGCTGCAGCAGTTGCTTCACTTCGGCCTGGAAGCCCAGTGTTTCCTTGCGGGTTTCGGTGGTCATCGTGGTGGTACTCCGTGGATCGGTTGGCAGGCCGCAGGCTGCGGCCGATGGGGTCCGGTGTATGGGCCGGGTCCGGCTTTCTCAACCGTGCGCGCTGTGCGGGGACGTATCATGGGGAACTCCCATCACCGTCGTGCCGATGTCCCGCAGCCCCCGCCGCTCCCCTCCAGCCCCCGCATCCGCGCCGCGCGGAAGCGGCCAGGTGCGGATCATCGGTGGCCGCTGGCGGGGCACGAAGCTGGCGGTGCCCGATCGTCCCGGCCTGCGCCCCAGCAGCGACCGCGTGCGCGAGACCCTGTTCAACTGGCTGATGCCGGTGCTGCCGGGCGCGCGGGTGCTGGACCTGTTCGCCGGGACCGGCGCGCTGGGGCTGGAGGCCCTGTCCCGGGGAGCCGCACACGCCACCCTGGTGGAGCGCGACCCCGGCCTGGCGGCCGCGCTGCGCGACGCGTGCGTGCGCCTGGGCGCCCAGGCGACGGTGGTGGCACAGGACGCGCTGGCGTGGCTGGCAGGACAGCAGGCGACCTTCGATCTGGTCTTCCTGGACCCGCCGTTCGCCGACGGACTGTGGGAACCGGCGCTGGCGGCGCTGCAGCCGCGCCTGGCGACGGATGCGTGGGTCTACGTGGAATCGCCGGCCGGGACGGTGCCACCCGTGCCGCCGGGCTGGGCCCTGCATCGCGAGGGCCAGACGCGCGACGTGCGCTACGCCCTGTACCGCGCCCCGGCCCCGCAGGGCGCTGGTACACTGCGCCACGACGATTCGCCGGCGACGACTGAATGACTGTGGCACGCAACCGGACGGCGGTGTATCCCGGCACGTTCGACCCCATCACCAACGGTCATATCGACCTGATCGACCGCGCCGCGCCGCTGTTCGAGCGGGTGATCATCGGCGTGGCCGAAAGCCCGGGCAAGGGCCCGGCGCTGCCGCTGGCCCAGCGCGTGGCGCTGGCGCGCGACGCGGTGGCCCGGCACCCCCACGTGGAGGTGCGCGGCTTCGACGGTCTGCTGGCCCATTTCGTGAAGGAGGTCGGCGGCGGCGTGCTGCTGCGTGGCCTGCGCGCCGTGTCCGACTTCGAGTACGAGTTCCAGCTGGCCAGCATGAACCGCCACCTGATTCCCGAGGTGGAAACGCTGTTCCTCACGCCCGCCGAGCAGTACGGCTTCATTTCCTCGTCGCTAGTGCGCGAGATCGCGCGCCTGGGCGGCGACGTGTCCGGTTTCGTGCCGCCGGCGGTGGTCGCCGCGCTCAAGGCACAATGGCAGTCACAGAAGGGCGCCTGAGCGCCCGCATTCCGACAACAGATCCAACAGGAGGGGGAACACCCATGAAGAACATCGCAACCCGCATGCTGCTGACCGCCTGCCTCGTGCTGCCGTTCGCGGCGTGCAAGAAGCAGGACGAAGCCCCGGCCGAGCCGGCCGAAGTCGCCCTGGTGGCGCCGACCACGACCGAAGACGGCCCGTGGAAGGAATACCTGAGCAAGGTGGTCGACGCCAACATGGGCACGATCACCAACACCCCGTACGTCTACTACCTGCCGGCCGAGACCGATCCGGAGTTCGAAGCCAAGTACGGCCGCCAGCTGGAGCAGGCCAAGGGCGCGGTGGCGCGTGGCGTGACCAGCGGCAACCTGATCGCGTTCGGTTCGCCGTCCAGCGTCAAGATCGCGGACCTGGCCGTGGCTGCGTTCGCCGGCGTGGAAGCCGACACCTTCAAGGGTGTGCGCATCCTGTTCATCGGCAAGGCCGAGGACAGCGAGCGCGTGAAGACCGCGGTGGCGCCGAGCGGCGCCGAATACGTGTTCGTCGAAGCCAAGTGACCTTTCCGCGCGTGGCCGCTCCGGCGGTCACGCCTTGGCGGAAAGGTCATCCCCGCGCAGGCGGGGATCCAGTGACTTTCAGTCGCGCATCGCAGCCAGCCTGCAGCGACTGGACGCCGGGTTTGGTACTTCCGACGAATGTCGCGTCGAAAGTCACTGGGTTCCCGCTTCCGCGGGAATGACGGAAAAAGATGTCCCTCAAGATCAACGATCTCTGCGTCAATTGCGATGTCTGCGAGCCGGCCTGTCCCAACCAGGCCATCTCGATGGGCGAGACGATCTACGTGATCGATCCGGCGCGCTGCACCGAATGCGTCGGCCATCATGACGAACCGCAATGTGTCGTCGTGTGCCCGGTGGAGTGCATCGATCCCGATCCGGCGTATCCTGAGACCCACGAAGCACTGCTGGCGAAGATGCTGCGGCTGCAGGCCGGCTGATCCGCTCCGCTGGCGGTGTTCCGTTCCGGTTATCGTCCAGGAGAGATCGTGATCCAGCGCCATCTGTTCGCCCTGCTGTTGCTCGTCGCGTTCGTGCCCGCCGCACCGGCGGCCGACGCCGTCCGTCCGTCCGCCCCGGCGCATCCGCCCGGCGTCGCCATCGCCAGCGCGCACACGCTCGCCACGCAGGCGGGACTGGATGTCATCGCGCAGGGCGGCAACGCCTTCGACGCGGCCATCGCGGTGTCGTCCACGCTGTCGGTGGTGGAGCCGATCAGTTCCGGCCTGGGCGGAGGCGGATTCTTCCTGCTGCACGACGGCAAGACCGGCAAGGACGTCTTCATCGATGCGCGCGAGACCGCGCCTGCCGCTGCGACGCCGGACAAGTATCTGCTGCCGAATGGCGAATTCGACCGCGACCGCGCAGAAAACGGTCCCTGGGCCGCCGGCATTCCCGGCCTACCGGCCGCCTTCGTCCACCTGGCGGAGAAGTACGGCAGGTTGCCGTTGAAGACATCGCTGGCGCCCGCGATCCGTACTGCGCGCGAAGGCTTCCCGGTCTATGCGCGCATGGCACGCGGGTACCAGGCGCGCCGCGAGGTGATGGAACGGTACAAGGGCACGCGCGCGGTCTTCCTCGCGAACGGACAGCCGATCAAGGAAGGCGACCTCTTCAGGCAGCCGGACCTGGCGCGCACGCTGGAACGCCTGGCTGCACAGGGCTTCGACGGTTTCTACAAGGGCGAAACCGCGAAGCGCCTGCTGGCCGGCGTGAAAGCCGAAGGCGGGCAGTGGACGGCGAAGGAACTGGCCGGCTACACGGTACGCGAGCGTGAGCCGCTGACGTTCCAGTACAACGACTGGAAGGTGACCACCGCGCCGCCGCCGTCGTCCGGCGGCGTGGCGCTGACGCAGATGCTGCAGATCCTCGACGCCTACGACCTGTCGAAGCTCGACGAGGCGCAGCGCACGCACCTGATCGTCGAGTCGATGCGCCGCGCGTTCCGCGATCGCACGTTCTATCTGGGCGATCCGGACTTCGTGCAGATCCCGATGAAGACGCTGACCAGCCCGTACTACGCGGCCGGCCTGCGCGCGACGATCAACCCGCAGAAGGCGACGCCCAGCGACCAGCTGTCGGGCCAGCAGACGCCGCTGGAGGATGAGGAAACCACCCACTTCTCCATCATCGACGCCGAGGGCAACCGCGTCGCCGGCACGCAGACCGTCAACCTGCTGTACGGCTCGGGCCTGATCCCGCCGGGCACGGGCGTGCTGCTGAACAACGAGATGGACGACTTCGCGCTGAAGCCCGGCACGCCGAACGCCTTCGGCGTGATGGGCTACGACGCCAATGCGCCCAAGCCCGGCAAGCGCATGCTCAGCTCGATGACGCCGACCTTCCTGGAGTCGCCGCAGAAGGTCGCCGTGCTGGGTACGCCGGGTGGCAGCCGCATCATCACCATGGTGCTGCTGGGCATCCTGGGCTACGACGCGGGACGGGAGCCGCAGGCGGTCGCCGCACTGCCGCGCTTCCACCACCAGTGGATGCCGGACCTGATCGAGATGGAGACCGACGCACTCAGCCCCGGCACGCAGCAGACGCTGGAGGCGATGGGCCACAGGTTCAAGGTGCCGGGCAACGCCGCACAGGGCGGTCGCGGTTCCAGCCATGTCTGGGGCAACCTGCAGACGGTGGAATGGGACAAGACCACCAACACCCTGATGGGTGGCAGCGACCCGCGCAATCCGGTCGGCGCCGCCAAGGTCGTCGAGTCGGCCCCGTCGCGCTGAGAGGCGTAGAATCCGGGCCATGAAACTCTGGTCGCTGCTGGGCAATTCCCAGAAACTCGATGGCGGCGCGATGTTCGGCAACGCGCCGCGCGCCATGTGGGAAAAATGGTCGCCGCCCGATGCGGAGAACCGCATCGAGCTGGCCTGCCGCGCGCTGCTGGCGCAGCCGCTCAACGGCAAGACGGTGCTGTTCGAGACCGGCATCGGCGCGTTCTTCGAGCCGAAGCTGCGCGCCCGCTTCGGCGTGCAGGAAGAGCGCCACGTGCTGCTGGATTCGCTGCGCGCGGCCGGCTTCTCGCACGAGGACGTCGACGTGGTGGTGCTCAGCCACCTCCACTTCGACCACGCCGGCGGCCTGCTGGCACCGTGGCAGGAAGGACGTGCGCCGGAGCTGCTGTTCCCGAACGCGACTTTCATCGTCGGCGCCGAGCATTGGCAGCGTGCGCTGAAGCCGCACCCGCGAGACCGCGCCAGTTTCATCCCGGAACTGCAGCCGCTGCTGGAATCCAGTAGACGGCTGGAACTCGTGTCGGGCGAGCACTCACGCGCGCTGGGCGACGCGGTCCGTTTCAGCTTCAGCGATGGTCATACGCCGGGGCTGATGCTGGCCGAAATCGTCGGCGCCGAACGCATCGACGGCCAGCCGCACGGCGGCGTGGTGTTCTGCGCCGACCTGATCCCGGGCCGTTCCTGGGTGCACGTGCCCATCACCATGGGCTACGACCGTAACGCGGAACTGCTGATCGACGAGAAGCGCGCCTTCCTGGAAGACAAGCTCGCCCGCAACGTCCATCTGTTCTTCACCCACGACCCGGGCTGCGCGCTGGCGCAGGTGACCCGCGACGAGAAGGGCAAGTTCGGTGTTGCCCACGAGGTCGCCGAACTGCACGCGCGCCCGCTGGCCGCATAACCGGGTAAGGCGGTGGGAGCGACGTCAGTCGCGACGCGGCTTGCCGTCGCGACTGACGTCGCTCCCACAACAGCGGGGTTTCAGCCGATCCGCGTGCCGAAGATGCGGTCGCCGGCATCGCCGAGCCCCGGCAGGATGTAACCCTTGTCGTTGAGGCGTTCGTCGATGGCCGCGGTGTAGACCTCGACATCGGGATGCACGGCTTCCAGCGCCTTCAGGCCCTCGGGAGCGGCGACCAGGAAGATGCCCTTGATCCGTTTCGCCCCGGCGCGCTTGAGCATGTCGATGGTCGCGATCAGCGTGCCGCCGGTGGCAAGCATCGGATCGAGGATCAGCGCATCGCGTTCCTCCAGCCGCCCGGTCAGCTTTTCGAAGTAGGGCACGGGCTGCAGGGTTTCCTCGTCGCGCTGCAGGCCCACCACGCTCACGCGCGCGGTGGGGATCAGTGCCAGCACGCCGGGCAGCATGCCCAGGCCGGCGCGCAGGATGGGCACCAGGGTGATCTTGGCGCCGGCGATCTTCTTCACCTGCACCGGACCCGCCCAGCCCGCCATGGTTTCGCTGGTCAGCTCCAGGTCGGCCGTCGCCTCGTAGGCCAGCAGCGTGCCCAGTTCGGTCACCAGTTCGCGGAAATCCTTGGTGTTGAGGCCGGCATTCCGCAGCAGGCCGATCTTGTGCTGGACGAGGGGGTGGCGGACTTCGACGGTCTTCATGGCGAGGGCAGGGCAGCAGGCGGTGCGGGAAGTCTGCATCAATCCGCGGTAACCCACAAAACAGAAAGCCGGCGTGAGCCGGCTTTCTGCCTGGAGCATGGAGGTGCTGCAGATCCGGATCAGAACGCCCAGCGCATGACCAATTGGTAGCTGGGGCCGGCTTCCTCGGTTTCCAGCTCGTACTCGTCGTAGTCGCGGTCGATCTGGTCCTGCAGGGTGTCGAACTTGTCGAAGAACTCGTCCTTGCTGGCATCCAGCAGGTTGTTGGCGCTCAGGCGCACGGAGACATTCGTACCGAAGCGCTTCTCGACGAACACGTCCAGCTCGCCGCCGTAGCGGATGAGGGCTTCCTCGCCCAGTATGCGCGCGTAGGCGTCGCCCTGCTTGCGGTAGGTCGCGCCGAAGCTGGCGCCCAGGGTCGGCAGGTCGTGGATGAAGCCGATGTTGTAGACGGACTTGGCCTGGTCGTTGAAGCGGCGCTCGCCCAGGAAGTCGTCCACCTTGGACTTGACCCACGATTAGTTGGCGAAGATGCCGGTGTTCTCCAGGCCGATCGCCGACAGCGGCGTGGAGACGTCGAATTCGAAGCCGTAGACCTTGCCGTCGCCGACGTTGGAGGACGTGTACAGCCAGCTCGACGCCGGTTCCTGGGCCATCGCGTCGGCCAGGTCGACCGCGTCGCCGTCCTCGATCATCTCTTCCCAGGTGTCCTGCATCTCTTCGCTGGGCACACCGGTGTTGACGATCTCGATGAGGTCCTTCACGTCGCGGTAGAAGAAGTTCACGCCGACCACGCCCTTGCGACCGAGGCGGTGTTCGAAGCCGAGGTCCAGGCCATTGGCGGTCTCCGGGTCCAGCTCCGGGTTGCCGATGTAGTCGTTGTCGCCGAACTCGCCGTCCAGCAGGGCCGGCAGCAGTTCGTTGAAGTTCGGGCGCTTGATGGTCTTGGCCAGCGACAGGCTGATGCGGTCGGCATCGCCCAGGTTCCAGCGCAGGTTCAACGACGGCAGCAGTTCGTTGTAGTCCTTGCTGACGCGGCCTTCGCTCTCCTCGTCTTCCAGGTACTCCACTTCGGACTTCGTGGTTTCGTAACGCAGGCCGGCCTCCCAGGAGAAGGCATCGCCCTTGCCGCTGAGCATGATGTACGGGTCCAGGCGCTTTTCCTCGATCACCGAAGCCACGCTGCCGTCCAGGTCGTAGTCCGCCAGGGACGCCGGAGTCTGGCCTTCCTCCTCGGCCTCCCACTCGTACGTGACGAGCAGGCCTTCACGCTTCTTGGTGCGGTAGTCCACGCCGAACTCCAGTTCGGCGCCGCCCAGCGGGCGCGCATGGGTCAGCCGGAAGCCGGTTTCGGCGTCCTTGGCGGTGACGGATTCGGCTTCATAGACGGTTTCGTCCCACTCCGCGTCCGCCGGGATGCTCCAGGTGTCGTCCCAGTTCTCCGCACCGCTGGCGTAAACCTGCTCGCCTTCCGTGGTGGCCTGCGAGTTCTCGAAACGGGCGTAGTCGACGCTCATGGCGGTGGTGCCGCCGGCCATGTCGAACGTGTACTCCGCGCCGATGCCATAGTTCTTCTGGTCGTACGGGTCGCGGCCCGGCACGCGGATGTTGACGGTCTCGTCGTCGTCCAGTTCCTCTTCGAACGACACCTCGGTGGCATCGCGATCGGTCTTCACGTAGAAGCCGTCGATGCTGAAGCGGCCGGTGTCGCCCACGTCCGCGGTGTACGACAGGTTGGCCGAGTAGTCGCGCCCGTCCTTGACCTCGGTCTGGTCTTCCCAGCTGACCTTCTCTTCACGCGTATCGTCGGTGAAGCGGTCCGAGCGCTTGGTCTTGGCGCGGTAGCGGTCCTGCACGTTCACGCCGGCCAGCAGGCGCCCGCCGAGTGCTTCGAACGAGGTCACGGCGCCGAAAGTCGGGTTGATCTCGCCATCGTCCCAGCGGTTCACGCCGACCCGGATGTAGCTGCCGGTGAATTCGTAGGCATCGCGCAGCACGATGTTGATCGCGCCGGCCATCGCATCGCCGCTGCGGTTGGCGCTGGCGCTGCGCTTGATCTCGATGTGGTCCACCATCTCCGCGGGGATGCGGTCGACATAGAACGAACGGTCGTCGCCGGCGCCCGGCACCTTCTTGCCGTTGATCAGCACCTGCGTATAGCCGCCTCCCAGGCCGCGCAGCTGCACGCCGTCGTATTCCATGATGTCCGAGCCGACGAAGCCCACGCCCGGCACGCGCTTGAGCATGTCGCCCACGGTGTTGGGTTCGAAGCGCTGGAAATACTCCAGGTCGTAGACCAGGGTCGGCGCGATGTCGTCAGTGCGGTCGCGGTAGGCGATCTCGGCCTGCACCACCACCGTGTCCAGTTGCTTGGGATCGCCTGCGGTGCCCGCGTCCGGCGCCTGGTTCTGGGCGGAGGCAGCGAGGCTGGCCGGAAGCAGGGCAGCGCAGAACAGCGCCTGCGCGAGCGAGGCGGCCAAGGCATTGCGTTTCATGTGTGTCGTCCCCGTGACGAAAGTAAACGGCACTTTGTAAGCACGTCACATGGCGGCCACATGACAGGCAGGTTCCCGCCCGATGACAGGTAGTTGCGTGCAGTGCGCTGACACGAAAATGTCATCACGCCTGCGTAGAACATGGCAGTTTGTTGACGCCTACATGTCATGGGGAACCCGGTGAAACCACGTCTCGTCCTGCTTGCCCTCCCTCTCCTGCTGGCCGCCTGCGGCGGCAAGCCCGATGCGCCGGTTGCAGCCGACCCGGTGGCACAGGCGCCTATGCGCGAGAAAGAGCCCGACGAGAACGTCGAGAAGGATCCGCTGCTGAGCGAGGCGAAGATCGCCCACGTCGTGGTGCCGGAAGCCTTCATCACCCCCGCGACGCCGGCGGAGAACGTCGATTCGCCTGCCAGTTGGCGCGCGCCCGATGGGACGCGCTGGCTGATCGCCACCGCCAAGGACACGCACCGCCTGGTCGTCTACGACGGCAGCACGGGCAAGCCGTTGCGCACGGTGTCCGGGCCAGGCAGCGCGCTGGGCCAGATGCAGCGGCCGAACGGCATTGCGGTGATCGACGACCTGGTGCTGGTGGTCGAGCGCGACAACCGGCGCGTGCAGGTCTTCCAGCTGCCGGACTTCACGCCGTTGCTCGTGTTCGGTGCGGACGACCTGAAGCAGCCGTACGGCCTGTGGGTCCGTCCGCAGAAGGACGCCTACGAGGTGATCGTCAGCGACAACTACATGTCGCCGCAGAACGAGGACCTGCCGCCGCCGCTGGCCGAACTGGGCCAGCGCTTCAAGCGGTATCACCTGCAGCGCACCGAGGGTGGCTGGAAGGCCGCGCTCGCCGGTACTTTTGGCGATACCGACGAGGCGGGTGCGATCCGTATCGCGGAGTCCGTGTTCGGCGATGCGGCGAATGACCGCCTGCTGCTTGCTGAAGAGGATGTCGCCGTCGGCACGCGCCTGCGCGAGTACGGCCTGGACGGCACGTACCGCGGCCGCGACATCGGCGCGGACCTGTTCAAGGCGCAGGCCGAGGGCATGGCGCTGGCGCAGTGCGCGGACGGCACCGGTTACTGGATCGCGACCGACCAGTTCAAGGACCGCAGCGTGTTCCATGTGTTCGACCGCACGACGCTGGCCTACAAGGGCGCGTTCGCCGGCAACAGGACCGCGAATACCGATGGCGTATGGCTTGACCAGAGCGCCGATGCGCGCTTCCCGCAGGGTGCGTTCTACGCGGTCGACGACGATCAGGCAGTGGCGGCGTTCGACTGGCGCGATATCGCGAAGGCGCTGTCGCTGCCGGAGTGCCGTGCCGAATGAAGCGTGCAACGGATGCGGGAATGAGGTGGGTGCTGTCCGCGCTGTTGCTGGGCCTCTGCGCGACGACCCTGGCGCAGGAAGCGCGCCGGCCCGAGCCGAACACGCGCGTGCCCAAGGACGTGGTGCGTTACACGCCGAGCGGCTTTCCGGACCGCATCGTGGCCTCGCCCGCGCAGGATGGGTCCACGGGCTTCTCGGTGGCCTGGCGCACCGACACGCGCGTCAGCGCGCCGCAGCTGGAGATCGTCGTCGCCGGCGACTCGCCCGACATGGGTGAGCCGCGCCGGATCGAGGCGACCAGTACGCCGCTGAAGACCGAGAACGGCGAAGCCCACCACCATCGCGCGGACGTCGACGGCCTGCAGCCCGACACCCTGTACGCCTGGCGCGTACAGGGCGACCGCACCTGGAGCGCCTGGCATCACACCCGCACGGCGGCCGCGGCGACTGCGCCGCTGACGCTGCTGTACTTCGGCGACACCCAGAACAAGAACGTCAGCCTGACCACACGGGTGGTGCGCGAAGCGATGCGCGCGGCACCGGAGGCGCGCCTGGCCCTGTTTGCCGGCGACCTGGTCAGCGGCGGCGATGGCGAGGACGACAACGAGTGGGGCGAGTGGTTCGAAGCCAACGAGGTGTTGCCGACCTCGCTGGTCGTGGCGCCGGCGCCGGGCAATCACGAATACTTCGAGGAGTTCGAGGACACACCGCAGGAGCGCCGCGTGCTGGGCGCGCACTGGCCGGTGACGTTCGCGCTGCCGGGCAATGGTGTGGCGCAGGCCAGGCGCACGACGTACTGGTTCGACTACCAGGACGTGCGCGTGGTCGTGATCGATGGCACCTCCGCGCTCGACCTGGGCACGGCGAAGGCGCAGGCCGCCTGGCTGGACCAGGCGCTGGCGTCGAATCCGCACCGCTGGAGCATCGTGCTGACCCATCAGCCGTTCTTCTCCCCGCGCGAAGGGCGCGACAACGTGCTGCTGCGCCAGCACCTGCTGCCGGTGATCCGCAAGCGCAAGGTGGACTTGGTGCTGCAGGGCCATGACCACGTCTACGGCCGCCTGAAGAACGAAGCGCCGACACCTGTGTTCGTCGTGTCGGTCACCGGCGCCAAGCAGTACCGGCTCTCCGAGGAAGCACGCAAGACCATGCGGCCCGTCGCCGAGGACACCCAGTTGTTCCAGATACTGCGCTTCGACGGTCCGCGCCTGCGTTACGAAGCGCGCACGGCGACAGGTCGCCTCTACGATGCCTTCGACCTTGTCGATGGCGGAGCCGCCGGCAAGCAGCTTGTCGAGCATGCGGAAGGCCGCATCGAGGAACGTACCTGCACCCGTGCCGAGACCCTGAAGGGCCGCGCCGACCGGTGTTGGGAATGACCTCTTCCTCTGACTATCCAAGGACGTTCGGCATGTCGAAGCGCATGACCCCGCTGTTGCTCGCGATGGTGCTCGCCGTATCGGCGGGCGCTGCCCACGCGCGTGAAGCCCATATCCGCCACCCGTTCCTCGCCCAGCAGCCCAAGGCGGCGCCGGAGGAGGTGTTGCTGGCCGTGGAGATTCCCGCGGGCAGTTTCACCAAGTACGAGATCAACGATGAGGGGCTGGTCTTCGTGGACCGGTTCCAGTCGATGCCGGTGGCGTATCCGGCCAACTACGGGTCGATGCCGCGCACGCTGGCCGGCGACGGCGATCCGCTGGACGCGCTGGTGCTGACGCGCGAGCCATTGCATCCGGGCGTGCTGGTGAAGTTCCGGCCTATCGGTGTGCTGCGCATGCTCGATGACGGCGAGCACGACGAGAAGATCATCGGCGTGCCCACCGACAAGATCGATCCGACCTATGCCGGCATCCGCGACCTGGCCGACCTGCCGCAGATCGAACGGGATCGCATCGAGGCGTTCTTCCGCATCTACAAGGATCTGCCGAAAGGGCGAAATCCGGTCCAGCTCAACGGCTATGGCGATGCGAAGGAAGCGAAGGCGCTGATCCAGGCGTCGCTGGAGCGTTTCAACGCACAACCGTAGGATGGGCCCTGGCCCACCTTCAATCCGACATGGGGATGGTGGGCCGAGGCCCGGCCTACGAAAAAAGGCGAGCCCAGGCTCGCCTTTTTCGTCGCGAAGCCGCCGTGCGGATCAGGCCGCCGCAGCCTGGCTGATGCGCGGGCCTTCGCGCAGCGCCTTGCCCACCATGCCGACCAGCAGGTCCAGCTCTTCGGCGTCCATCGCGAAGTGCGGAGTGAAGCGCAGCGAGTTGGCGCCGCCATGGATGACGTTCAGGCCGTGCTGGCGCAGCCATTCCTCGGTGGAGCCGGCACCGTAGCACTTGAAGACCGGCGACAGCTCGCACGAGAACAGCAGGCCGGTGCCCTGCACGTTGGTGATCAGGCCGCCCAGTTCCGCCTGCAGCTGCTGCAGCTTCTGCACCGCTTCGACACCGCGCTTGCGGATGTTCTCGCGTACCTGCGGGGTCAGCTGGGCCAGGGTGGCGCAGGCCACGTCCAGCGCGCGCGGGTTGGTGGTCATGGTGTTGCCGTACACGCCCTTGCGGTACAGGCCGGCGGCCCGCTCGTTCACGGCGAGCACCGACAGCGGGTACTGCGCGGCGTTCAGCGCCTTGGAGTAGGTCTCCATGTCCGGCGCGTCCAGGCCCTCGAAGCCGGGGTAGTCGACGATGGACAGCACGCCGTGCGCGCGCAGGCCGGCCTGGATCGAATCCACCAGGAACAGGCTGCCGTGGCTGCGGGTCAGTTCCCGCGCGGCGGCGTAGAACGCCGGCGGCACGGAACGGCCCGGGTCGCCTTCGCCCATCACCGGCTCCAGGAACACGGCTTCGACGAACCAGCCCTTGGTCTCCGCATCGGCGAAGGCCTGCTTCAGCGCATCCACGTCGTACGGTGGGATGGCGATGACCGAATCTTCGCCGCGGTAGCTGGCCAGGTGCTGCTGGTAGGACTTGCGCGAGGAGTCCGAGTACAGCGCCGGACGCTCGGTGCGGCCGTGGAAGCTGCCCTTCACCACGATGCGCTTGATGGTGCGGCCGGCATGGCGGCCGTCCGGGTCGGTCATCAGCTTGCTGTTGATGTCGGCGATGCGTGCGGCCAGGCCGACCGATTCGGAACCCGAGTTGAGGCACAGGAACTTCGCGAACGGGCAGCCGCCACGGGTGTGGCCGATCTCCTTGCGCAGGGCGCGGTCGAAGCGCAGCTGCGACAGACTGGGGGTCATGATGTTGGCCATCACCTGCGGGCGGGCCATCGCGTCGAGCACGGCGGCCGGCGTGTGGCCGAAGCCCAGCATGCCGTAGCCGCCGGCGTCGTACAGCACGGCGCCATTGAGGGTGACCACCCAGGGGCCACGCGCGGCCAGTGCGATGTACGGGTTGACCGCGTCGTCGGCATAGAAGTTGACGTAGCCGGCCTGCACGGCGCGCAGCTGCTCGGCTTCATCCAGGTCGAACAGTTCGGCGAACTCGTCCTTCAGGCGCGCGTGCTCGGCGGCGGCGGTCTCGATGACGGCGGCGAGGTCCGGGTGGCCCTTGGCCAGGCGTTCGACGGTGGCATCGTCCAGGCCGTGGGTCAGGCGCTGGCCCGTGTGGGCGCGCAGGGGGGCGAGGGCGTCGGTCAGGGCCATGGCGTAGCTCCGGAAAAGAGGGGCAAACCCCTATTATCGGGATTAACTCGTCGCTTGACAGTTGTGATCTGCGCTAAATTCATGGATATTTCGTCGATTCGACGAAATGAAGCGCCCCATGAAGCTCACCGACGCCGACCAGCAGCTGCTCTCAGTGCTCCGTGAGAACGCGCGCGCCTCCACCGCCCAGATCGCCCGCCGGCTGAACCTCTCGCGGACCACGGTGCAGAGCCGGATCGAGCGGCTGGAACGCGAGGGGGTGATCAGCGGTTACACCGTCCGCGTGCATGACGAGTACGACCGCAGCCACCTGCGCGCGCACATCATGATCGCGGTGCATCCCAAGCAGATGACCTCGGTGGTCGCCGCCCTGCGCGCCATGCCGGAACTGCGCGTGCTGCATTCGGTCAGCGGCAGTCACGACCTGATCGCCATCGGGGCGGTGCCCAGCGTTGGCGACATGGACCTGCTGACCGACCGCATCGGCGCGCTGGAGGGCGTCGAGCGCACCACCTCGTCCATCGTGCTGTCGACCAAGTTCGAGCGCTGAGCGGCGCCGGGCCGCGCGGGCCGGTCACGTACAATGCACGCCCCCGCAAGGCCCCGACCGTGAAGAAGTCCGATTTCCATTTCGACCTGCCCGAGGCGCTGATCGCCCAGGCGCCGCTGCCGGAGCGTTCCGCCAGCCGCCTGCTGGTGGTGCCGCCGGGCGACGCGCCGTTCGCGGATCGCCACGTCCGCGACCTGCCGGAATGGCTGCAGCCGGGCGATCTGCTGGTTTTCAACGACACCCGCGTGATTCCTGCGCGCCTGTTCGGGCAGAAGGAAAGCGGCGGCCGCGTGGAGATCCTGATCGAGCGCCTGTTGCCTGAGAACGCCGCGCGGGCGCAGGTGGGCGCCAGCAAGTCGCCCAAGCCGGGCAGCCGCATCCAACTGGATGCCGGCGGCGAGGCGGAAGTGGTCGGCCGCGACGGCGAGTTCTACCAGCTGCGCTTCCACGTCCCGGATTCGCTGGAAAGCTGGCTGCAGAAGGCCGGGCGCCTGCCGCTGCCGCCCTACATACAGCGTGCGCCCGGGCAGGACGACGACGAGCGCTACCAGACCGTGTTCGCGCGCGAACTGGGCGCGGTCGCGGCGCCGACCGCGGGCCTGCACTTCGACGATGCGCTGCTTGCCACGCTGCGCGACCGCGGCGTCGAATTCGGCCACGTGACGCTGCATGTCGGTGCCGGTACGTTCCAGCCGATGCGCGTGGACAACATCCACGAACACCGCATGCACAGCGAATGGCTCAACGTCGGCGCGGCACTGGTCGAGCAGGTGCGCGCAACGCGCGCCCGCGGCGGCCGCGTGATAGCGGTGGGCACCACGGTCGTGCGCGCGCTGGAGTCCGCCATGCGGGAAGGCGAACTGCAGCCGTTCGCCGGCGAGACGCAGATCTTCATCTTCCCCGGCTACCGCATCCGCAGCGTCGATGCGATGGTCACCAATTTCCATCTGCCGGAAAGCACGCTGCTGATGCTGGTCAGCGCGTTCGCCGGCAAGGACCGGATCATGGCCGCCTACGCCCATGCGGTGCGCGAACAGTACCGGTTCTTTTCCTACGGAGATGCGATGCTCCTGTTTCCAGAGCACACGCAATGAGCGCGCGACTTTCCATCTACCGTTTTCCCGGCCTGCGCCGGGATGACAAGCGGAAGCATCGCGGTGGGAGGCCTGCCGCATGAGCCGCATGTCCTTCGATCTGCTGACCACCGACGGCGCGGCCCGCCGTGGCCGGCTGACGTTCCCGCGCGGCACCATCGAGACGCCGGCCTTCATGCCGGTGGGCACCTACGGCTCGGTGAAGGGCATCCTGCCCGAACACGTCGAGGACCTGGGTGCGGAGATCATCCTGGGCAACACCTTCCACCTGTACCTGCGGCCCGGGCTGGAGGTCATCGGCGAACACGGCGGCCTGCATGGCTTCGCGCGCTGGAACAAGCCGATCCTCACCGACTCCGGCGGCTTCCAGGTGTTCTCGCTGGCGCACCGCCGCAAGATCACCGAGCAGGGCGTGACGTTCGCCTCGCCGGTGGACGGGGCGAAGGTGTTCCTCGGGCCCGAAGAGAGCATGCGCATCCAGAAGGTGCTGGACAGCGACATCGTGATGATCTTCGACGAATGTCCGCCGGTGAACCTCAACGGCAAGCCGGTGGACAAGCGCGTGATCGAGCGGTCCATGGAACTGTCGCTGCGCTGGGCGGAGCGATCGAAGTACGCCCATGAGGGCAATGACGCTGCGCTGTTCGGCATCGTGCAGGGCGGCGTGCACCACGACCTGCGCACGCGCTCGGCGGACGGGTTGAAGGCGATCGGCTTCGACGGTTACGCGATCGGCGGCCTGGCGGTCGGCGAGACCGAGGCCGAACGCAATGCGATGCTGGAGCACACCTGCCCGCAGCTGCCGGCGGACCAGCCGCGCTACCTCATGGGCGTGGGCCGGCCCGAGGACCTGGTGGAAGCGGTGGCGCGCGGCGTGGACATGTTCGACTGCGTCATGCCGACCCGCAACGCGCGCAACGGCCACTACTTCACCTCGTTCGGAACGGTGCGCATCCGCAACGCCAAGTACGAGCACGACCTGCAGCCCATCGAGCCCGGCTGCGGGTGCTATGCCTGCCGCAACGGCTTCACCCGCAGTTACCTGCGTCACCTGGACCGCTGCAACGAGATGCTGGCCCCGATGCTCGGCACCCTGCACAACCTCTGGTACTACCAGCAGGTGATGGCGCAGATGCGCGCGGCGATCGCGGAGGGGAGGTTCCCGGATTTCCGGGCCGCCTTCTATGCGGCGCGGGGCGTGGCCCCCCCGCCCCTGTAGTCGGTCGCATCTCCTTCCCGCCTGTAGGAGCGGGCCATGCCCGCGATGCTTTCCGTGGGTCGTGCGTAAGAGCATCGCGCCCATGGGGCGCTCCTATAGAGCGAGGTTCGGTTCGGCGGAGGTCGCTGTTGCCCACGACGCATCAACAGGCGTCTGGGGGGGCGCAAGCCAAGCCCGCGATGCGCCAGAGGCTTTTTGTAGGAGCTGGCCATGCCCGCGATGCTTTCCCTTGGGCACCTTGACGGCATCGCCCCCCAGGGCGCGAGCGGCGCTGCCACATGCTTGCAGGACAAGGCGGAGCCCTTCGGCGGGGCCGCTTGCGGGCGCCGGCCGGGAACCATCCGGCGCCGACGCGGTCTTTTCGGGTCCGGGCCGACAGGGGAGGCCGGGCGGGCCCTCCCGGCGCGTGGCATAATCCCCGGCTGCTTTCGATACCGACTGGACAAGTCCATGAATCTGCTTGATTTCTTCGTTGCCCCCGTGTTCGCCCAGGCCGCGCCGGCCCAGCCGGGCATGGGCGGCTTCGGCCTGCTGATGCCGATCGCGCTGATCGCCATCATGTACTTCCTGATGATCCGCCCGCAGATGAAGCGCGCCAAGGAACACCGCGCCATGCTGGACAAGCTGTCCAAGGGCGACGAGGTCATCACCTCCGGCGGCATCGCCGGCACGGTGACCGACATCGGCGACAACTTCGTCACCCTGGAAGTGGCCGACAACGTGCGTGTGCGCGTGCAGAAGGCCGCCGTGGGCAACGTGCTGCCGAAGGGCACGCTGAAGTCCGCCTGATCCATCCCGCTCCGCCGCCCGCGCGACGGAGCGGATTCCGCGTTTCCATCCGAACCACTGCTGAGCGCATGCCCGGGAAGGGTCTGTGCGGGTCGCCCCGATGCTTGAATTCCCACGCTGGAAATACGTCCTGATCCTGATCGTCGTGTTGGCGAGCGCGTTGTACGCGCTGCCCAACCTGTACCCCCAGGATCCCTCCGTGCAGATCACCGCCAACCGCGGCTTCGCGATCGATGACGCGCTGCGTGCGCGCATCGACACCGCGCTCAAGCAGGTGGGCGTGCAGCCCAAGCAGATCGAGGTCGACGACGGCACCCTGCTGGTCCGCCTGCCGGGCCTGGACGAGCAGACCAAGGCCAACGACGCACTGCGCCAGGCGCTGGGCGAGGACTATCTGGTGGCGCTGAACCTGGCGTCCACCGTGCCCGACTGGCTGGGCAAGCTGGGTGCCCGTTCGATGGTGCAGGGCCTGGACCTGCAGGGCGGCGTGCACTTCGTGATGCAGGTCGACCAGAAGGCTGCATTGGACAAGCGCGTGGAAGGCTATCTGGAAGACGTGCGCGTGACCCTGCGCGACAAGCGCATCCGCTACACGGCCGTCGAGCGACGCCCGGACAACGCGCTGCTGGTGACGCTGGCGGACGGCGAGGACGTGGCGGCGGCGCAGCAGGTGCTGGCCCAGACGCTCAGCACGCGCGGCGGCAACGCCGGTACGCTGGCGGCCGGCGCCGGCCTGACGTATCAGGCCAGCGGCAACCAGATCACCATCGGCCTGCCGCAGGCGGAGCTGGACCAGATCGCCGCCGAGGCGATCGAGCAGAACCTCACCACGCTGCGCAACCGCGTCAACGAGATCGGCGTGGCCGAGCCGATCATCCAGCGCCAGGGCAACGACCGTGTCGTCGTGCAGCTGCCCGGCGTGCAGGACACCGCCGAGGCCAAGCGCCTGATCGGCGCGACCGCCACGCTGGAGTTCCGTGCCGTGGTGGAAGGCAACGCCGCCGACGCGGTGGCCAGCGGCCGCATCCCGCCGGAGGCCAAGGTCTACCAGTTGCGCGACAACGGCGGCCCGGTGCTGCTGAACAAGCGTGTGCTGGCGTCCGGCGACGAGATGGTCAACGCCCGCGTCGGCGTGGACAACAACGGCCTGCCGGCCGTGGACGTGACCCTGAACAACGTCGCCGGCCAGCGCATGTTCGACTACACCAGCGCCAACGTGGGCAAGCTGATGTCGGTGGTGTACATCGAACGCGTGCCCACCGTGACCATGGTCGACGGCAAGGAAGTGCGCAGCGTGCGCGTGCGCGAGGAAGCGCTGGCGCCCACCCGCATCGCCGGCGTCTTCGGCAAGAACTTCCAGACCACCGGCCTGGAGAAGACTGAGGCGGAGAACCTGGCCAAGCTGCTGCGCGCCGGCTCGCTGGCGGCGCCGATGGATTTCATCGAGGAACGCGTGGTCGGCCCCAGCCTGGGTGCCGAGAACGTGGCCCGCGGCACCAAGGCGGTGGTGTACTCCTTCATCTTCGCCCTGGCGTTCTTCCTGGTGTACTACCGGATGTTCGGCCTGATCACCTGCGTGGCGCTACTGCTCAACCTGGTGATGGTGGTGGCGGTGATGTCGCTGTTCGGCGCCACCATGACGCTGCCCGGCTTCGCCGGCTTGGCCCTGACCATCGGCATGTCCGTTGACGCGAACGTGCTGATCAACGAGCGCATACGCGAAGAATTACGGGCGGGGTTCCCCCCGCTGGGCGCCATCGCCACCGGCTACGACAAGGCGTCGGGCACCATCTTCGACTCCAACATGACCGCGCTGCTGGCGGGCGTGGCGCTGTACGCCTTCGGCACCGGCCCGCTGAAGGGCTTCGCGATCACCATGGTGATCGGCATCCTGACCTCGGTGTTCACCGCGGTCACCGTCTCGCGCGGCCTGGCCACCCTGATCTATGGTCGCCGCCGCAAGCTGAAGTCGCTGGCCATCTGACGAGAGCAACCGACCCATGAAACTCTTCCCGCTGCATCTCGTTCCCAACGACACCCGCATCGACTTCATGCGGCTGCGCTGGATCTCCATTTCCATCGCCGTGATCATGGCGGTGGTGGCGATCGGCGCCATCGCGTTCAAGGGATTCAACTTCGCGCTCGACTTCACCGGCGGCACCGTGGTGGAGCTGCGTTTCCAGAAGGCCCCCGACGTGGACGCCGTGCGCTCGCGCCTGGAGGCGGCCGGCTACGGCAGCGCGCAGGTCCAGACTTTCGGTACCGGCAGCGACCTGCTGGTCCGGCTGCAGCCGCGGGAGGAAGGAGCCGCTGCACCCGACGCCGCCGAGGCCACCGACCAGACCGCGCAGGAGGTGGTCCGGTTGGCCTCCAGTGACGGCAACACGGCCACGGTGATGCGCAGCGAGTTCGTCGGTCCCCAGGTCGGCAAGGAACTGGCGCTCAACGGCCTGTACACGCTGCTGTTCGTGGTGGCGGGTTTCCTGATCTACATCGCGGCGCGCTTCGAATGGAAGTTCGCCGTGGCGGCTATCGTCACCACCCTGCACGACGTGCTGATCTGCGCAGGCTTCTTCGCTCTGACCGGCCGCGAGTTCGACCTAACCATCCTGGCCGGCCTGCTGTCGGTGATGGGCTTCTCGATCAACGACACCATCGTGGTGTTCGACCGCGTGCGCGAGAACTTCCGCAGCCTGCGCGTGGAGCCGGTGGAGGTGCTGAACCGCTCCGTCAACCAGACGTTGTCGCGCACCATCATCACCTCGTTCGTCGCGTTCCTGACCGTGCTGGCGCTGTACCTGTACGGCGGCGGCTCGCTGGAGGGCATGGCGATCTCGCAGATGATCGGCATCGTGATCGGCACGGTCTCCTCGATCTTCGTGGCGTGCCCCTTGCTGACCATCGGCTTCCTGAAGGTCACCAAGCAGGACCTGATGCCGAAGGCCAAGGACGAGGCGCTGCTGGCGCGCCGTCCGTAAGCGGAACACATGATCGAAAGAAAAAGGCCGCGCATTGCGCGGCCTTTTTTGTTGGTGTCGTCTCTGTAGGAGCGATGTGAGTCGCGACCGCACGGCCAGATCGACCGGTTCAAACAGTTTGGAAATGGTCGACCGGGCCAGGAAAGCCCCTTGGCTGATCGTATCCCGGGTGTTCCAGTTTCCGGTTGCGACTTACGCCGCCCCTACAGAAAGCAGAACGGTGTCGTGTTTCAGCCGTTGAACGAAGCGGCGTAGCCGGACGACACGATGGTCTTCTGCAGCGCCTCGGCGACCTTCAGGTTGCCGGCCACGATCTGGCGGGGCAGGGCGGTGCGGCCGTCGATCTTGCCCAGCGCGGCGCCGCGGAAATCGCAGACCTTGCCGCCGGCCTCGCGCACCAGCAGCACGCCGGCGGCGATGTCCCAGTCCTTCACGCCGGCTTCGAAATAGGCATCCGAGCGGCCGCAGGCCACATAGGCCAGGTCGAGCGCGGCCGAGCCGGTGCGGCGGATGTCCTCGGCATGCACCAGCAGCTCGCGCACGCATTCCAGCTGCGCCCCGGCGCGGGCGCGCTCGCGCGGCGGGAAGCCGGTGGTGATCATGGCGCCTGCCAGTTCCTTGCGGTCGGCCACGCGGATGCGGCGCTCGTTGAGCTGGGCGCCGGCGCCGCGGCTGGCGGTGAACAGGTCGTTGCGCAGCGGGTCGAAGATCACCGCGTCGGTGGGTTCGCCGTTGTCCACCAGGGCGATGGACACGCAGTAGTGCGGGAAGCCGCGCAGGTAGTTGCTGGTGCCGTCCAGGGGGTCGATCACGAAGGTGTAGCGCCCGTTGATCTGGGCACCGCTTTCCTCGCCGACGAAGCCGTAGTCCGGATAGGCCCGGCGAAGCTCCTTGATGATGACCTTCTCGGCGTCGGAATCCACTTCGCTGGCGTAGTCCATCCGCTCCTTCTGCACCACGTTCAGGGCGTCCAGCTTGTTGATGCTCCGCAACAGCACGTTGCCTGCCAGGCGGGCGGCCTTGACCATGACGGTGACGACGGGCTTCTGCATGCGAACGGACCTCGGACAGGCGTGGGAGCGGGGCGAACAAGTGGAAAAGAGCAGCACGGCGCAGCGGCCGGCCCGCGCAGTTTACCATTTGGCCCCATGAACACGCCTCCTTCCTTCATCGAATCCGCCTTTGCGGATCCCGCTTCCCTGGCTGCTGCCGCCCGCCTGCGCGTGGTGCTGGTGGGCACGCAGCATCCCGGCAACATCGGCGCGGCGGCCCGCGCGCTGAAGACGATGGGCCTGGCGCGCCTGGTGCTGGTCGCCCCCGAGGACTACCCGGCCGAGGAGGCCTACCGGCGCGCTGCCGGGGCCGACGACCTGCTGGGCGATGCGCCGGTCGTCGCCACCCTGGCCGAAGCGGTCGCCGACTGCCACCTGGTGCTCGGCTGTACGGCGCGCAGCCGCCGCGTGCAGCTGGAAGAGCACGCGCCCCGGCAGGCCGCCGCCGTGGCGGTGGCGCGTGCCGCCGCAGGCGGGGAAGTGGCGCTGGTGTTCGGCCGCGAGCGCACCGGCCTGAGCAATGAGGAACTGCAGCTCTGCCACGCGGCCGTGCATATCCCGGCCAACCCCGGGTACAGCTCGTTGAACCTGGCCGCGGCGGTGCAGGTGCTGGCCTATGAGCTGAGGCTCGCGTTGCTGGAGGGGGCCGCGCCGGCGACCGCCGAGCCGGTCCACCCGGACGAGGTCCTGGCCAGCCATGCCCACATGGAGGGTTTCTTCAGCCAGTTGGGCGATACGCTGGACGCCATCGACTTCCACAAGGGACGCACGCCCGATTCGGCCATGCGCAAGCTGCGGCGGCTGTTCGCCAAGGCCCAGCTGAACGAACAGGAGGTGCGCCTGCTTCGGGGCATCCTGGCCGATGCCCAGCGCATGGCCCGCCTGGCAGGCGGTGGCGGGACCGGATCACTGTCTTGAAGTCACGTTTTCCGATAGGCTGCCGCCATCGTTCTGGCGGGCGTCTATCGTTGCGTACAACCTGGTTCAGCCTGGCGCTGGCCGCGATCGGCGCAGCATTGCTCTCCAGCCTCATCGCGCCGGCCCATGCCGCCGGCGACGAGCGCGTGCTGGTCCTCGGACGGATCAGCGACGATCCCAAGGCCCACTACGAGCAGCTCAAGCCGTTGCTGGACTACGTGGTGCCGCGGATGCGCGATGTCGGCATCACCGAGGGCCGCATCCTGATGGCGCGCGACGCGCAGCAGATGACCAGCTACCTGCGCCGCGGACGCGTGGACTGGGTGACCGAGACCGCCGGTACCGGCATGCAGCTGCAGCAGCGCGCTGGCGCCCGCCCCCTGCTGCTCACCGAGCGCGGCGGCGTGAGTCGCTACCACGGCGTGTTCTTCGTGCGCCGCGACAGCGGGCTGGAACGGCTGTCGGATCTGGAGGGCCGGACCATCGCCTTCCAGAACACGGCCTCCACCAGCGCCTATTTCGCGCCGGCGACCGCCCTACTGGATGCCGGCCAGCGCCTGGAAATCCTGCTTTCGCCCATGGACCGGCCCTCGGCGGATGCCGTCGGCTACGTGTTCGCGCGGTCGGAGCTCAACATCGCCGCCTGGGTGCACAAGCGGCTGGTCGATGCCGGCGTGGTGAGCAACCTGGACTGGGACGATGTGCGTCGGATGCCGCCCGCGTTCCGGCGCGACTTCCGCGTCATCCATGAGACGCAGGATTTCCCGCGTGCGCTGGAGATGGTGCGTGGCGACCTGGACCCCAAGATCGAGGCGCGCCTGCGCGAAGTGCTGCTCGAGGCCGCGCAGGATCCGGCCGCCCGCGAGGCGTTGAGCGTGTTCTTCCGCACGACCCGCTTCCTGCCGGTGGATCCGGCGTCCCAGCAGGCCCTGGACGACCTGCGCCGCGGCGTGACGCGCGTCCGGGAGCAACTGGAATGAGGTCCATGCGCTTCGGCCTGCAGGCGCGCTTCCTGGCGGCGATGGCGATCATGCTGGCGGTGGTGCTCGCCCTGCTGGGTACCCTGCTGCACCGGCAGAAGGTCATGCAGCAGGAAGTCGCCGACCTGGGGCGGGACGCCATGCACAGCATGGTCGAGGACAGCCTGCGCCGGCACGGCGAGGCCACGGTCGACCAGTTGGGCGATGCGCTGGCCAACCCGCTGTATTACTTCGACCTGGACGCCATCGGCAGCATCGTGCGTTCCGCGCAGAAGGAGCCCGATGTCAGCTATGTGCTGGTCTACGACAACCAGGGCCGCATCATCCACGACGGCACGGCCGACATCGCCGTGTACGGCCAGACGATGACCGACCCGCTGGCCTACGAGGCGGTCAACGCGCGCGGCATGCATACGCAGTGGTCGGCGCAGATCGTCGATGTGTCCGAGCCGATCATGATCGGCAGCGAGCGCATCGGCGGCGTGCGCGTGGGCTATTCGGTGGCCTCGGTGCGCGCGTACGAGGAAAAGGCGATCAACGCCGCGCGCGCGCGCCTCAACGAACTCGGCGCGCGCCACCTGGGCTGGATCGCGCTGCTGCTGGCGGCGCTGGTGCTGGTCTGCGTGGCCATCATGGTGTACGCGCAGCGCACCCTGGTGCGGCCCATCCGCCAGCTGGCGCGGGCGGCCCACGACATCGAGGTGGGCAACTACAACGGCGAGCGCATGGTGAGCGAGCGCCAGGACGAGGTCGGTGAGCTGGTGCGCGCGTTCGGGACGATGAGCGACAGCATCGCCCGGCACGACCGCGACGTGCGGCGCATGGCCTATACCGATTCGCTGACCGGGCTGACCAACCGGCTGGCGTTCCGCGAGAGCCTGGATCACCGGCTGATGATGCTGCGTGGCGCGGGCCGCCAGCTGGCGCTGCTGTTCGCCGACATCGACGACTTCAAGCGCGTCAACGACACCCTGGGCCACGAGGCCGGCGACGAGGTGCTGCAGCAGTTCGCCCACCGCATCCGCGATGCGGTCGACCAGATGGGTGGCGACGATGCGTTGCTGGCGCGCTTCGGTGGCGACGAGTTCGTCATCCTGATCCAGGACGGTGACGTGCGCGGCAGCGCCACGCGCCTGGCGGAGAAGCTGGTGGCGGAACTGGGCCGTCCGATCGTGGTGCAGGACCGCCAGGTGTTCCTGGGCACGTCCATCGGCATCACCCTGTTCCCCGAGGATGCGTCCGGCGCCACCGCGCTGATGAAGAACGGCGACATCGCGATGTACCAGGCCAAGGTGGCGGGCAAGAACTGTTACCGGTTCTACAGCCGCGCGATGGACCAGGCCGTCGAGCGCCGCGTGCGCATGGAGCAGGAGCTGCGCGGCGCCTGGGAGCGCGGCGAACTCAGCCTGATGTACCAGCCGGTGTTCCGCATGGCCGACAGCCGCATCGTCGGTGCCGAAGCGCTGCTGCGCTGGCAGCATCCGGAACTGGGCATGGTGGCGCCCTCGGTGTTCATCGACGTGGCCGAGCAGAGCGGCCTGATCGAAATCATCGGACCGCGCGTGCTGCGCGCGGCCTGTGCGGCTGCCGCGCGCTGGGGCGGGAACCGCGAAGCGATGGAGCCGCTGTTCGTCTCGGTCAACGTGTCGCCGCGCCAGCTGCGCAGCGGCGACCTGCCCGACGTGGTGGCCGAGTGCCTGCGCGACACCGGCCTGCCGGCCTCGCGCCTGCACCTGGAACTCACCGAGACCGCCGTCATCAGCGACGAGGCGCATGCCAGCGCACTGCTGGCCACGCTGCACCGCACGGGCGTGAAGGTATGGCTGGACGATTTCGGCACCGGTTTCTCAGGGCTCAGCCACCTGCGCCGCGTACCGGTGGACGGCGTGAAGATCGACCGCAGTTTCATCGCCGACATGCTGCGCGACCCCGACGACCTGGCCCTGACCACCGCGATCATCGCCATGGCGCACTCGCTGGGCATCACCGTGGTCGCCGAGGGCGTGGAGAAGGAAGGCCAGTTCAACCTGCTGCGCGAACGCGGCTGCGACCTGGCGCAGGGCTACTGGCTGGGATATCCGGTCACCGCAGCGGAGTTCGCGCAGCTGGTGGCGTGAGAAGCGGCGCTGTTGCAGGAGCGACGTCAGTCGCGACCACACGTTATCCGTGTCGTGACGGCATCAAGGCGCTGAAGACCTGCGGTCGCGACTTACATCGCGCTTACAGAACCCTGCCTACTCAAAACCACCGCGCGAGCAGCGCGGTGGTCGCCTCCACCAGGTTGCCCGACAGGAAACCGAACACCACCACGGCGATACTGCCTGCGATCCATGCCACCAGCAGCAGGGCGCCATCGCGTTCCAGCAGTGCGAAGGCGAACAGCAACAGCAGGAAGCCGAAGACGTAGTTGGTGAACGGGATGGGCAGCGCCAGCAGCACGCCCAGCAGGACCAGCAGCAGGCCGGTGAAGCTCAGGGCGATGCGGTTGTCCAGGAACGCCGTCATGCGGGGACGCACCAGCTTTTCCAGGCGCCGCAGCCACGGCGCCATGCGCTGACGGAACCGCATCATCGCGCTGCGGTGCGGGCCGCGCCGGGCGAGGAACCCGGGCAGCCACAGCTTGCGCATCCCCAGCAGCAGTTGCACGCCGACCAGGATCACCAGCGGCCCGCCGACGGCGCCGCCCACGCCCGGGACCGGGATGAAGGCCGGCAGCACGCCCAGGAACAGCAGCATGCCGAAGGCGGCGGGTCCGAAGTCCTTGAGCAGGTCGCCCAGGCGGAGCACGTCGTCGGGATCGCCGTTGGCGAAGCCGTCGAGCAGCGCCACCGTCGTGGTGTGGTTGTCTTCGCGGGTCATGTCAGGCGACGAGGTCTTCGTCGTCGGCGTCGGGCAGCCTGTGCAGCAGCAGCTTGTCGATGCGCGCGCCATCCAGGTCGACCACCTCGAAGCGCCAGCCCGCCCAGTCCAGGCGTTCGCCGACGTGCGGGATGCGGCCGAAGCGCTCGATCATCATGCCGGCCAGGGTGTTGTATTCGTCGTCGTCCGGCAGCGCCACGCCGCCCAGCAGTTCGCGCAGGTCGTCGTTGGGCAGCGAGCCGTCCACCAGCAGCGAGCCGTCGTCGCGCACCACCACCAGCGGCGCGTCCTCGGTGTTCTCTGCCGCCTGCAGGCGGCCGACCACCGCGCCCATCAGGTCGCTCTGGGTCACCAGGCCCTGGATCTCGCCGTACTCGTCCACCACCAGCGCCAGCGACTGCTGCTCCTCGCGGAAGATTTCCAGCAGCTTCATCGCATGGGTGGACTCGGACACGAACAGCGGCTCGCGCAGCTTCACGAACAGGTCCGGCTTCTCCACGCCGAAGCGGTCCAGCAGCGACTTCACCTCCAGCACGCCGATCACGTCCTGGTCGTCGCCGCGGTACACGGGGAAACGCGAGAACGCCGACTCGTGCATGGTCTGCAGGTTGTCCTCGTAGGACGCCGCGGCGTCCAACCAGGTGATCTTCTTGCGCGGCGTCATCAGGCTGTCGGCGGTGCGGTCGCCCAGGCGCAGCACGCGGTTCATCATGTTGCGCTCGTCGGCGTCGATCACGCCGGCCTCGTGCCCTTCGGACACGAGCATGCGGATTTCCTCTTCGCTGATGGTGGTGGCCTCGTCCTTGCCCAGACCCAGCATGCGCAGGACCAGGCGGGTGCTGTGGGACAGCAGCCAGACGAAGGGGAAGGCGGCCTTCGCCAGCCAGCCCATCGGCACCGCGACGACGCCGGCAATCGTCTCCGGCGCGGTGATGGCGAGGCGCTTGGGTACCAGCTCGCCGAAGATCAGCGTCATGAAGGTGATCAGGGCGACCGCCAGCGTCTTGCCGATCAACTCCGACCAGGGCTGGGGTTCGCCAACCAGGGTGAAGCTGGCGGCCAGGGAGGGAAAGAGGCCCTGCAGCCGCTCGGCGATGGCCATGCCGATGGCCTCGCCACCGAACAGGCCCGTCAGCACGCCGATCAGCGTGATGCCGATCTGCACCGTGGACAGGAAGCTCTCGGGCTTTTCGGACAGGTCCAGTGCGCGCTGGGCGCGATGGCTGGTCTGCGCCATCTGCTTCAGTCGGCTCTTGCGCGAGGTCATGACCGACATCTCGGACATGGCGAAGAAGCCGTTCAGCAGGACCAGGGCGAATACGATGATCAGCTCAAGCACGGGCGCCTCCGTTCAGGGTGGGGAGGGCCGGCAGGGCGGGCGGGGTCTGTCGCGGGGGACAGTGCGGGGAGGAAGGGTCGTCGTCCATAGGGTGCACCCGGAGGCGCGGGGCGAGTTTAGCAAACGGTCTGGTGGACAAGGCGCGAAGCTGAACAAGACGTTTGGCTAATCGGAGGCCTGCCCCGGCGGCCGGACTGTCCGCCCGAGTCATGAAACGGTCATAATTCCGCCCCTGAAGCCGTCCATCCCGTGACGGTGGGACCGCCCGATGTTCTCCCTCCAGACGATCTTCGGCTCCGGCCAGCAGTTCTACACGCTGTTGGACGAAGCCGCCCAAGCCGCCCACGACAGCGCCAAGGCCCTGCACACCATGATGAAGGCCACCGACCGCCAGCCGGCGCTGGATGCCTTCAAGCTGGCGCGCCTGCGCGAGCGCGCGGCCTCGGACAAGATCGGCAAGGCGCTGGTGGACAGCTTCATCACCCCGATCGAGCGCGAGGACATCGAGGCGCTGGGTTCGGCGCTGTACAAGATCCCCAAGCAGGTGGAGAAGTTCGCCGACCGGTATTCGCTGGCCATCCAGCACCTGGAGGGCATCGATTTCGCGCCGCGCGCGGCGATGCTGGAGCAGGCGGCGTCCGTGGTCGTGGAGATGGTCCACGAGATCAAGAAGATGAACATCGACCGCATGACCTCGCTCAACGAGAAGCTGCGCGCGATCGAGAACGAGGCCGACCGGCTGATGCTGGAGCTGTACCGCGACATATACTCCGGCCGCCTGGACCACCTGCAGATGTTCCTGCTGAAGGAGTTCTTCGAGATCCTGGAAAAAGCCATCGACCGCTGCCGCGAGGCCGGCGTGGTGGCCTACCAGATCGTGCTGAAGAACAGCTAAGGGCGCTCTGTCATGCTGACCCTCGTGCTGGTGGTGATCCTGGCCGCGCTGATCTTCGAGTTCATCAACGGTTTCCACGACACCGCCAACTCCATCGCCACCGTCGTGGCCACCAAGGTGCTGTCGCCGGGTCAGGCGGTGATGCTGGCGGCGGGCATGAACCTGGTCGGCGCCCTGATGGGCACCGCCGTGGCCAAGACGATCGCCTCGGGCCTGGTCAATACCGATGTGGTGCAGGTGACCTCGCAGGTCATCCTGTGCGCCCTGCTGGGCGGTATCGTGTGGAACCTGATCACCTGGTGGAAGGGCCTGCCTTCGTCTTCCTCGCATGCGCTGATCGGCGGTCTGTGCGGCGCGGCGCTGGCCGCCGCCCACAACGACTGGGCGGCGCTGATCTGGTCCGAGGCCGTGGGCGACTGGACCAAGAACAAGGGCATCCTGTGGAAGGTGGTGCTGCCCATGATCACCTCGCCGATCGCGGGCTTCCTGCTCGGCATCCTGGTGATGGTGGCGCTGTGGGGACTGATCGCGCTGCTGTCGCGTCTGGGCGGCTGGCTCGGCCGGCTGGCGCGCCCCCACTTCGTCAACCGGTTCTTCGGCAAGGCGCAGATCCTGTCGGCCGCCTACATGGGGTACGCCCACGGCCATAACGACGCGCAGAAGACCATGGGCATCATCGCGCTGACGTTGTTCGGCGCGGAGGCCAGCGGTGCGCTGGACGACCTGCCGGGCTGGCTGGCGTTCCTGCATCCGGGCGCGGCGGGCGAGCAGGACATCGCCATGTGGATCGTCATCACCTGCGCCATCGTGATGGCGCTGGGCACCGCGATGGGGGGCTGGAAGATCATCAAGACCCTCGGCCACAAGATGGTGAAGCTGCACCCGATCAACGGCTTCGCGGCGGAGACCAGTTCGGCCACCATCCTGACGGTGGCCGCGCACTTCGGCATGCCGGTGTCCACCACCCACAGCATCTCCACCGCCATCATGGGCGTGGGTTTCGCCAAGAATCCGCGCGCGCTGAAGTTCAGCGTGATCGAGCGCATCCTCTGGGCCTGGGTGCTGACGATTCCCGCCGCCGGCGGCATCGCCTACGGCCTGCTGCGCCTGCTGGAAGCGATCGGCTGGGCGTGACGTCGCCGCGCATCCGTTGAAACAGAAAACGCCGGGCTTGCCCGGCGTTTTTCTTTCCGGTGCCGCAATGGCGGGCCGGGGCCCGCCCTACAGCAGATCGCCTTCGGCGGAGAGCGCACGTTCCATGCTGTCGCCGAGCCCGCCGATCTCCAGCACCAGTCGGTCCACTTCCGCCGGGCTGAGGCTTTCGTAGGGGCGGTTCTCGCACAGCTGGAGGTAGGGCACGCCGTCGAGTTCGCCGATGGCCAGGTAGCCCACGCTGCTCTGCCAGTTGAATTTCAGCGCACGCTTGGCGTCGATGCCGGTCATCGGCGCGATGACCGTACTCACGCGCAGGTAACCGCGCTCGTCGTCGTTGCCCAGTTCGGACAGGAAGATGGCCTGGTGCCTCTTGCCGTTGCCCAGCGACAGTTCCACGCAGGCGACGAAGGGGTCGTGCATGGTGACCTTGTAGCCCGATGAATTCAGGTGGCCGCGGACCTGTTCGAAGTTGCGCATGGCGTGCTCCCGTGTTGCCGATGCCGCTATGCTAATCCGGCATGAGCGCCAAGTCTCCCGAAGACCGCATCCTGGCCGCGATCCGCGCCATCCCGCGCGGGCAGGTGGCCGGCTATGGCGAAGTGGCGCACCGCGCCGGACTGCCCGGTCGCGCCCGGCTGGCGGCACGCATCCTCAGCCAGAACGAAGATCCCGGGCTGCCCTGGCACCGCGTGCTGCGGTCGGATGGACGCATCGCATTCCCGGAAGGCTCGCGGGCGTATCGCGAGCAGAGCCAGCGCCTGCGCGCGGAAGGGGTGAAGGTGGAGAACGGGCGGGTAAAGCGACCGCGCAGGACGGATACGCTGGACGAGGCGCTGTGGGGGCCGGGCGAACGTTGAGACGCGTCCCGTATGATGTCGGGCGACCGTTCCGAGGCCTGCCATGTTCCCCCGACTTCTCCCCGTCACCCGCGCGTTGCTGATCGCCAACGTCGCCGTCTACCTGTTGCAGCTGGTGTCGGGCAACGCCCTGATGGACTGGCTTGCGCTGTGGCCGCTCGGGTTCGGCTTCATGCCGTGGCAGCTGCTGACGTACGGCTTCCTGCACGATACCGGTGGCATCGGGCATCTGGCGTTCAACATGCTGGCGCTCTACATGTTCGGGTCGCCGCTGGAGCAGACCTGGGGTGGAAAGCGTTTCCTGACGTTCTTCCTGGTCTGCGTCGCCGGCGCCGGTCTGCTGCAGTTGGCGGTGGGCTGGTGGATGATGGCCGGGGATGCGCCTCCGTACCCGACGGTCGGCGCCTCGGGCGGCGTGTTCGGCCTGCTGCTCGGCTACGGCATGCTGTTCCCCAACCAGCGCATGATCGTGTTTCCGCTGCCCATGGAAATCCGGGCGCGCACGCTGGTCATCTTCTACGCCGTGCTCGCGCTGGTGCTGGGTTTCACCGGCCTGCAGCCGGGCGTGGCGCATTTTGCGCACCTGGGCGGCATGGTGTTCGGCTGGCTGATGATCCGTTACTGGCGCGGGCAGCCGCCGTTCGGGCGCAGCGGGAAAGGTCCGCCGCGCATGCGCATCGTCAAGTGACGCGGCGATAGAAAAACGGCGCGGATATCCGCGCCGTTTTCATGCCGTCCTTCGCGACCGTCTTAGCGCCAGATGCGGATCTGTCCGGCTTCGTTCGCCTGCATCGGCTGGCCGGCCTTGCAGGTGAAGGCCTGCGCGAAGGACGGTTGCTGCGTCAGCGGGCCGTTGGCGCGCCACTGGCCCGGTGCGTGCACGTCGACGGCCGCACGCTGCGCGACTTCGGTGTCCGTCAGGTTCTGCGCCCAGAGCGTGGCCCAGGCCTTGTAGAACGACTGCTTCGCGGCGGCGTTGGCCTGCGGTTCGGCACTGGCGAAGGCGTCCCATGCCAGCTCCACGCCGGCCAGGTCGGCCAGGTTCTCGTCCCGCGTCAGCGCGCCGTTGACCTTGACGTTCTTCAGCACCGGGAAGGCGTAGCCGTTGTACTGCGCGACCACCTTGTCGCCCAGCGCATTCCACGCGGCCACATCGGCGGGCGTCCACCAGTCGCGCAGCTGGCCCTTGGCGTCGACCATGCGGCCCTTCACGTCGAAGCCGCGGCTCAGTTCATGGCCCACCAGCGCACCGAACGCGCCGTACTGCACGGCGGCCGGCTGTTTCGCATCGAAGATCTCTTCCTGCAGCACCGCCGCCGTAACGATCAGGCGGTTCTGCGCCAGGTCGTAGGCCAGCGCGGGCTGCTGCGGAAGCACGTCCCAGCGACGGTCGGCGTTGCCCTTGCCGATGCGCTTCATCTCCTCGCGATGGCGCCAGGTGGAGGCGATCAGCATGTTGCCGCCGAAGCTGCCGCGGCCCATCGGCTGCACGCTGTAGTCGAGGTCGCGGCGGGGCGTACCGACTTCGATCTTCAGCTTGTCCAGCTTGGCCTTGGCTTCGCCCTTGGCGGCATCGCTGAGCCAGGGGCTGCGCTCGATGCCGCGGCCCAGGGCGTCGCGTACCTGGCCGGCGATCTGCTCGGCACGGCGCTTGTGGTCGCCCGGCACATACCGTGCGGCGTATTCCTTGCCCAGCATCGGACCCGCGGCCAGGTTGATGGCGTCCAGCACCTGGCGCCAGCGCGGCGCCGGCGCGGCTTCGCCACGCAGCACGCGGCCGCGGAACTCGAACTCGGCGTCGCGGAACGGCTTGGCCAGGTACGGCGCCATGGCATCGCCCACGCGCCAGCGCAGATAGGCCTTCCACTGGTCGGGCTTCAGGCTGCCCACCAGGCCATCCAGGCGCTTGAACAGCGCCGGGTCGGCCAGGGAAACGGTGTCGTCGCTGACGCCCTGCGCCTTCAGGAACGCGTCCAGTTGCAGGTTGCGGTACTGCTTGCCCAGGTCCTTGGTCGGCACCGGCGCGTAGTTCGCGAACGGGCTGCGCAGTTCGACGACGGGCTTGGAGACCTGCGCCAGCTTGGTCTCCAGATCGATCACCAGCGCCGATTCGGCATCCAGCCGGTTGGCCGGGGTACCGGTCAGGGCCAGTACCTGCTTGACGTAGCCGCGATAGCGGCCCAGCAGTTCGCGGGTGTCGGCATCGGTACGGGTGTAGTAGGCCGGGTCAGGCAGGCCCAGGCCGCCCTGCATGAAGTAGCCGATGTGGCGGTCGAGCGCCTGCAGGTCCACGTCGGGGCTGAAGTTGAAGGCCACCGGGATGCCCACCTGGTGCAGCGCGGCGATCGCCGGCGCGACGTCCTTGGGCTTCTTGATGGCGTTGATGCGATCCAGCAGCGGTGCGATCGGCCTGGAACCGTCGGCCTCGACGGCGGCTTCATCCAGGCCGCTGGCCCAGAAGTCGCCCAGCAGCTTCTGCACGTTGCCCTGCGGCGTGCGCATCGCGCTGTCGAGCAGCGCGCGCTGCTGTTCCAGCGTGCGCTCGCGGAAGGCGCCCAGCACGCTGACCGAACCGGCATCCGCAGGCACGCTGTTCTTCTTCAGCCAGTCCGCATTGGTGGCCGTGTAGAAGTCGGTGCACTCCGCGCTGACGGCGGGGGCACGCGCCGCGCGCTTCTTGCGCTGCGCTTCCGCATCCGGGGCGCCCAGGGCGATGACGAGGGCGAAGGCGATCAAGGTGGGGCGGCCGAGTGCGGTGCGCGGGAGGGACATCAGGGGCTTCCGTGATTCAGGGGTCGGGCGATTCTAGCAAGGGCGCCGTACCGGCCCCGTCGTGCCGTGGCGCAAATCCCGCCGCACTTGGCGTCGCCAATCCGCCCTGTGTCACAGACTGGAACGCCGGGCCTGCATCTGCCGGGCCGGAAAAGGAAAAGGCCCGGACGTGCCGGGCCTTTTCGGGTCATGCACAGGTGGGTGCTTACCAGATCACGACCTGCTGGTCGCCCGTGCGCACCATCGCATCCCCCGGCTTGCAGGAGAACGCGGCGGCGAACGTCGGCAGGTTGGACGGCGCACCGATGGCGCGGAACTGCGCCGGGGCGTGCTCGTCGGTGGCGATGCGGTTCTTCAGCTCTTCCGGGGTGAAGTTGCGGCGCCACACCGTGGCCCAGTTGAGGAAGAAGCGCTGGTCGCGCGTCAGTCCGTCGGTCATCGGGTCCGGCGTGCCTTCGGTGGCCTTCTTCATCGCGTCGTAGGCCGTGGCCAGCCCGCCCAGGTCGGCGATGTTTTCGCCCAGGGTGTGGTTGCCGTTGATCTTCTGGCCGTCGGCGGTGCGGTAGCCGTCGAACTGCGCCACCAGCTTGCCGGTCAGCGCCTTGAAGCCCTTGGAATCGGCATCGCTCCACCAGTTCTCGAACTTGCCGGTGGGGCCGAAGCGGCTGCCCTGGTCGTCGTAACCGTGGGTCATCTCGTGGCCGATCACCGCACCGATGCCGCCGTAGTTCATCTCATCGGTGGCGTTGGGGTCGAAGAACGGCGGCTGCAGGATGGCGGCCGGGAACACGATCTCGTTCTGCAGCGGGTTGTAGTACGCGTTGACCATCTGCGGCGGCATGCCCCATTCGGTCCTGTCCACGGGCTTGCCGATCTTGCCCAGGTTCCACTTGTAGTTGAACTCCATCGCCGCCAGCACGTTGCCGATGTAGCTGTCGCGGCTGGTGGACAGGCCGGTCCAGTCGCGCCACTTGTCCGGGTAGCCGATCTTGGTGGTGAAGGCGGCCTGCTTCTCCATCGCCTTGGCCTTGGTTTCGTCGCTCATCCAGGTCAGGTTCTGGATGCGCGCCTTCAGCGCCGTGCCCAGGTTCGCCACCAGGGTTTCCATCTTGGCCTTGGCTTCCGGCGAGAAGGCGACCTTCACGTACATCTGGCCCAGCGCTTCGCCGCTCTGGCCCTCGATGGTGGACAGCACGCGCTTCCAGCGCGGCTCGATCTCCTTCTGGCCGCGCAGCGTCTTGGCGTAGAAATTGAAGTTCTCGTTGGCGAAGGCATCGCTCAGGTAGGGCGACGCACCGTCGATGGTGTGGAAGCGCAGGTAGGCGCGCCATGCGGCGGGGTCGGTGTCGCCCAGCATCTTGCTGACTTCCTGGTGGAAGGCGGGTACGGCCAGCGAGAACTTCTCCTGCGGCGCCACGCCCTGAGATTCGAAGAACTTCGTCCAAGAGAAGTTGGGCGTCAGCTTGTCTGCGTCGGCCAGCGTGACCGGGTTGTAGTACAGCGATACGTCGCGCGACATTTCTTCGTTCGACTTCGACACCTTCGCCAGGCGCGTCTCGAACGCCATGATGTCGCTGGCCTGCTTCTGCGCGTCGGCCGCGGCCACGCCGGACAGCTCCAGCACCTTGGCGATGTGCTTCACGTACTCGTCGCGGATGTTCTTCTTGTCGGCGTCGAAGTAGAAGTTCTTGTCCGGCAGGCCCAGGCCGCCCTGGAAGGCGTACGCCATGTTGGTGTCGGGCTTGTTGAAGTCGGCTTCGGCGCCGAAGCCGAACAGGAAGGCCTGGCCCTTCGCCGCGGACTGGTTGAGGTACGCCACGATGGCGTCCTTGTCCTGCAGGCCGTCGATCGCCTTCAGCATCGGCGCGATCGGCTCGATGCCCTGTGCGTTGGCCTTGGCCTCGTCCATGCCGGTGGCCCACAGGTCGCCGACGATCTTCTCCACGCCGGTCGCGCCCGGGTGCGCCGCGGCCTGCTCGGCCAACTGCTTCTGCACGGCGGTGGAGCGCTCGTCCAGCATCTCGAAGGCGCCCCAGCTGGTGCGGTCGCTCGGGATGGCGTTGGCGGCCAGCCACTTGCCGTTGGCGTAGCCGGCGAAGTCGGTGCAGGCGTTCTTGGAGGTGTCGAGGTCGCCGATCTGGAAACGATTGACGCCCGGCAGGCTGCTCTCGTCGAGCTTCAGCTGCAGCGCATCCGGCGCCTTGGCGGCCGTATCGGCGGCCGGGGCAGCGTCATCCTTCTTGGCGCAGGCGGCCAGCGCGGCGGCCACCGCGAGCGAGAGCATCAGGATCTGGGGTTTGCGGGCAATCACGGTCTACTCCGGCCCCGGACAGGGGCAGTCGAAAAAAGGAACCCCCGGGCGGGGGCGTGCGGCGACTCTACGCCTGTCGGGGGTAGGTCAGGTGTGTCGAAGGTCATGGTGGGCCCGCACCTGGAACCCGCCATCCGGGGGCAGGGCCGTCGCCGCTCACGGACCGTTTCCCTCAGCCGAGGCCCGTGGCGCCATACTGGCGGCAACGGGAAGAAAGGGAGTTGCCATGCAGGTCCATTTCCACGGTGCGGCGGGCGAGGTCACCGGGTCCATGCACCTGGTCGAGGCAGGCGGCAGGCGCATCCTGCTGGACTGCGGCCTGATCCAGGGCAGCCGCGAATCCGAAGCGCGCAACGAACACCCCTTTCCCTTCGATCCCAGCACGCTGGACGCCGTGGTGTTGAGCCACGCCCACATCGACCATGTGGGCCGGGTGCCGCTGCTGGTCAAGCGCGGGTATCGCGGGCCCATCTACACCCAGGGCGCCAGCGCCGAGCTGCTGCCCATCATGCTGCTGGACACGGCCTCACTGTCCGAATCCGAGGCCGAGCGCGCCAACCGTTACCGCCGTCGGGGCGAACCGAAAGCGCAGCCGCTGTTTTCCGCCGAGGACGTGCACGCGACGCTGCGCCAGGTGCAGCCGCTGGCCTACGACCAGCGCACGACGATCCTGCCCGGCGTGGACATCGCGCTGCGCGATGCCGGCCATATCCTCGGTTCGGCCATCGTGGAACTGTGGGCGGACGGCCGCAAGCTGGTGTTTTCCGGCGACCTGGGGCCGAAGGGCACGCCCATCCTGCGCGATCCCGCCGTGGTGAAGCAGGCCGACCTGCTGCTGATGGAATCCACCTACGGCGACCGCAACCATCGCGACCGCCCGGACACCATCCGCGAGCTGGGCGAGATCTTCGAGCATGCCTGGCGCGACCGGGGCAACGTGCTGATTCCCGCGTTCGCGGTGGGCCGTACCCAGGAACTGCTGTACTGGTTCGCCCGGCACTGGGAGACGTGGAAGCTGGCGCGCTGGCGGGTCTTCCTGGACAGCCCGATGGCGGCCAAGGTGGTGGCCGTCTATGGACGGCATCATGGCCTGTTCGATGAGGATGCCCGCCGTGTCTGGGCGCAGTCGCCCAATCCGTTCCGCCTGCCCAACCTGCACGTGGCCGAGACGACCCAGCAGTCCATGGCGATCAACCAGATCGAGAACGGCGCCATCATCATCGCCGGTTCGGGCATGACCAACGGCGGGCGGATCCAGCACCACCTGCGCTACAACCTGGGGCGCCGCAATGCGCATATCGTGTTCGTCGGCTACCAGGCCGAGGGCACGCTGGGGCGGCGGCTGGTGGACGGCGCGCAGTGGGTCCGCATCCACGGCCGCGACTACCGCGTCAACGCGCAGCGGCACACGGTGGGTGGACTTTCGGCCCATACCGACCAGCAGGGGCTGCTGGAGTGGTACGGTCATTTCCAGCCTGCGCCGCCGCTGGTGCTGGTGCATGGCGAAGACAAGGCGCGCGAGGCACTGGCGGGCGAGATAGGCGAACGCTACGGCGCGCCGGTGGAGTTGGCGCGGCCAGGGATGGTGCTGGACGTCTGAGGTCCCGGCCGCGGGGGCCTACACGCGGGTGGCGGAGGTCCCCACGGGTGCCGGCTCGCCGGTGTGGCTGACGCTGCGGTTGCGGCCGGTCTGCTTGGCCCGGTACAGCGCGGCGTCGGCGCGGTCGAACACGTCCTCAGGACCCGCATCGTCGCCCGTCATGTGCGTGTGGATGCCGATGCTGGCGGTGAAGGGCGGTGCGCTGCCCGCGTTCGTGCCGTGCGGTTTGCGGCCCAGGTTGGCCAGATCCACGTGGAGGGTGGTCGCGATGGTCGCTGCGGCCTGGGCGGAGGTTTCCGGCAGCAGCACGGCGAATTCGTCGCCGCCTAACCGCGCGACGAGATCCCGCGGCCGCCGCGCGCGGCTGCGCAGGATGCGGCCGAGCGCCTTCAGCGCGGCATCGCCCGCGGCATGGCCCTGACTGTCGTTCAACTGCTTGAAGTGGTCGATGTCCATCACCAGCAGCGACAGCGGCTGCCCGCTGCGGCGCGCCACGCGCAACTCCTGGTCCAGGGCCTGGTCGAAGCGCGTGCGGTTGGCCAAGCCGGTGAGCGCGTCGGATTGCGCCTGCTTGTGGGTCTGTCGCAGCAAACGGTAGATCCACAGCGAGGCGCCCAATGCGAGCACCAGCAGCGCGGGGACCGGCGAGAACCAGACATGCCCGAAGCGCAGCAGCGCCACCGAAAGCAGCAGCGTGCCGGCCATGGTCGCCACGGTGGGCAGCCAGATGCGGCGGAACGCCGGCAGCATCGACAGCAGCAGCGGGAAGCCGGCCACCAGCGCCGCCAGCGCGGCCTGCCATCCTTCCGCCATGGGCGTGATCGCGGCGTCCTTCAGCAGCATGTTCAACAGGTTGGCCTGGTACTCGGCGCCGCTCATGCTCGCCGCGGGCGGTTGCCCCGGTGCGCGTGCCAGCGGTCCCATGCCCGTGGCGTTGACACCCACGACCACCCAGTTGCCGCGCAGCAGCGACGTGGGGATGCGCTGGTTCAGCACATCGGTATAGGACACATGACGGAACGCATTGGGGGGCGAGGTGAACGGCACCAGCACTTCATGGTCGCGCACCCAGTCGAACGACGAAGCCGCGGGCAGTTCCGTCTTCACCCGCCGCCGGCCGGGCAGTTCGGTGGCCGTTCCAGGGGGCTGGTCCAGTTGCAGCAGCGCCAGCGCCAGCGCGGGCCAGTGCGGCGAGCCCAGCCCGGCGCGCAGGTAGACGCTGCGGGCGACACCGTCGTCGTCGAGCACCATCTCGGCGTGGCCCAACGACGCTGCCGATGCCGCGAACTCGGGGATCGGCATCAGTTCCACGCTGGGGCCGTTGAGCTGGACCGATTCGGCCAGCACCGGCAGCACGACGCGACCGCTGCGGCCGATCGCGCGGGCGAGCAGGGCGTCGCCTTCCGGATCGAACAGCGCCGGTTCCGACAGCAGGATATTGAAGGCGATGCCCTTGGCCTCGGCCATCGTCAGCCGGTCGACCAGCTGCGCATGCGTGCGCCGGGACCAGGGCCAGCGGCCCAGCTCGGCCAGGCTCTTCTGGTCGATGTCCACCACCACGATGCGCGGATCGGCCTCCGGCGCCGCGCCGAGCACCAGCCTGTCGTATACCCAGGCATCGAACGGGGCGGTCACGCCGGACAGCGTCACCAGGATCGCCAGGGCAGCCGCGCCCACCGCCGTCAGCAGGCGGGACTTCCACTTGGGCGAGGGCGCGGGAGTGCTCACAGGGCCAAGAGTATGAGCAACGCCCCCGCTCCGGCGCCAATGCGGCACCAGCGGCAGGGCACATCGACCTGCTGCGGTGCCGGGAACGGCCCCTCGAAGCCGTCCACGTCGATCGTCTGGGCGCGCAGGTACCAGGTGCCGCTGCGCAGCCGTGGCAGCGTCACTTCGGCCTGGTCGACGAGCATGTCGACATCGGTCTTGCGGAAGTCCGGCGTGCGCGACATCTGGAACCGGTAGCGCTGTCCAGGCTGGCCGGCCTGCCAGCGGAACGTCACCTCGCGGGTGTCGGTGGCGGCCGCCGTGTCGATGGCGGTCACCTCGGCCAGCGGACGCACCGTGAAAGCGAGGCTGTCGCCGAAAGGCCCGGGCTTGGCGCTGGCATCGACGCTGCGGATGCGCCAGGCATAGTCGCCGGGCGGCAACGGGTCGGGCAGGCGGATGGAGGCGGTGTCGTCCACGCGCGCGCGCGCCACGGGCTGCGCGAAGCCCGCCGCCCCCGCGACTTCGTAGTCGTAGGCCACGGCGCCCGGTGCTTTTGTCCAGCGCAACACCACCTCCGGCGTGCGCACGACGCTGCCGGTGGCGGGCGCGATGGAATAAGGCGGCGCAGGCTGGTCGTCGATCTGCAGCGCGGTCACGGCATCGCGGCCTTCCAGGCCGTCCTTGTCGACCGCCCGCACGCGGATGGCGTAGCGGCCCGCATCCAGCGCCGGCAACTGCGCGCGCGGCGCCTCGACCTCCAGGTCGACCCGCAGGCTGTCGAAGCGGGGGTGGTCGCTGACCTGTACCCGGTAGCGGTGCGCGCCCGGGACCTCGGGCCATGCGAGTTCCGGGCGGACGCTCTGCGTGAGCGGCGCGATGCGCGACAGGTCCGGTGCCGGCAGCAGTGCGACGGGCGCGATGGTGGCCTGGCCGGGGACAACGACCGCGCCGAAGCCGTGCCGGAGCACCGTGCCGCGCTGGTTACGCGCATTCACCGCCACGCGGCCCTCCAGGACTTCCGCATGCGTGCGGCCCTCGTGTGCTTCCACGCGGAACTGCGTACCGCGCACCGCGGAGGACGCGCTGGGCGTGTCGACGACGAAGTTGGCCGCAGGGCCGCGCAATCGGCGCACTTCGTTGCCGATGCGGCCGCGCTGCAGCCGCAGGCGAGTGTCCGCCATGCCGGACCGACCGAAGCGGGTCAGGCGATCCAGCAGCAGTTCGCTGTCGCCGAGCAGGAGCAGCCGCGAGCCATCGGCGAACTCCAGGCTGAGCGAGGCGTCCGGCGATGTCTTCAGCACGGCGCCGCTGCCCAGCGACATGCCCGCGGTCACGGGTGCATCCCGTCCGGCGGCGGAACGGGACGTGGCATTGCCGCGGACGGCCACCACCTTTGCGCGGGCCGGCTGGCGATCCAGCCACGTGAGCGGGATCTGCAGCGTGGAGCCGGGCGGCAACTGGTAGGGATTGGCGATACGGTTATGGTCCTGCAGTCGCTGCCAGGGAATCGAAGGCTTCAGGTGTGCGCCTGCCACGTCCCACAGGGTGTCGCCGGGACGGACTCGGTAAGCCCAGTCCTGTGCCTGCACCGTCGATGACACCGTCAGCAGCCACGCCAAGCCCCATCGCCACCACACCTTTCCTCTGATAGCTGGCATCTGGCCCCCCTTCGCTCACGCGGAAATGTAAAACTGGTCACAATTATAAAAGCGGTGCTGCCGTGGAAATGGCCGGTATTTCTCGATTTACGCCTCACATTAGTCGTGGTTAAGAAGGCGTGGGGCGGGAGATCAGGGGGTGCCGTTCCAGAGTGCGGCGATCTGTCGGGCAAGGCGGTACGGTTCGGGTGCGTCGCGGTTGCTCAGCACGATGACGGTCAGGCGTTGCGCCGGAAAGCGCAGCAGCACGTTGCGGAAGCCGATGCTCTCGCCCGAATGCCACTGCATCCGCCCCTGCAGGCGCCAGCCGAAGCCGTAATGCGCCACATCGGGTTCGGGCGTGGCCGTCGACGCCTGAACCGCCAGCGCGCGTGACGGCGCGGAGAGCAGGCGGTCGTCGTACCAGGCGGCATCCCACTTCGCCAGGTCGGTGATCGAAGAGTAGATGCCGCCATCGCCCAGCACGGCGCTGGTCGTGCTCTGATCGGTGCGTTCCCATCGATCGCCGACAAGGGTGTAGCCGAACGCCCTGTCCGTCACCGGAGGCCCCTCGTCCTCGCGTGCGAGCGTCGCCGTCATGCCCAGCGGCGAGAAGATCCGTGCCTGCAGGAAGGCCGCAAAACGCTGGCCCGACGCGCGCTCCACCACCAGCGCCAGCAGTGCATAGCCGCTGTTGCTGTAACGGTAGTCGCTGCCGGCCGGGAAGTAGAGGCGGTCTTCCCGCTCTAGCAAACGCAGGACATCGGCATCGTGTATCTGGCGCGCCTGATCCGGTGGCAGCAGGTCCTCGTAGTCGATCAGTCCGGACGTGTGGCTGAGCAGGTGGCGCAGGGTGATGGCCTCCGCCGCCACCGGCAGCGTGCGCAGCCAGCGGCGCACCGGATCGTCGAGCGTCAGCACGCCGTCCTCGACCAGCAGCAGTACGCTGGCGGCCGTGAACTGCTTGCTGACCGACGCCAGCCGGTAATTGGTCGTCGGCGAACTGGCCACGCCGGCCTCCAGATCGGCCAGGCCATAGCTGCGCTGGAATACCGCGTCACCGCCTTCGAGCACCAGCACCGAGGCCCCCGGGACCTGGCCGGTGTAATCGCGCATCCAGGCGTCGATCGTTTCCTCGCGCGTGGCGGCGTGTGCGCCGGTCGACATCATCGCCATCCCCAGTAGCCAGGTCGCTTTCATCGCGTCTCCCCGTTTCGCGCGCCGTGTCCGGTCCCGGTGTCAGTCCAGGGCGGCTTCCGCGCGCAGTTGTCGTTCGCGTTCGCGCCCCAGATAGTGGCGGATACCGTGGCGCATCAGGTACAGCAGCGGAATCAGCGCGATGGCCGCCAGCATCTTGTAGGCATAGTTGACGGTGCTGACTGCCAGGAACAGCGAAACAGGCCACTTCTGCGGCCCCAGCACGAAGGCGACGTAGATAACCACGAAGCTGTCCACCAGCTGCGAGATCGCGGTCGAACCGGTGGCTCGCAGCCACACCCAGCGCTCGCCGGTCGCCGCGCGGATGCGATGGAACACCGATACATCGATCAGCTGCCCCACCAGGAACGCCAGCACCGAGCCGGCGATGGTCCACATGCCCTGGCCGAAGATCGCAGCGAAGGCCTTCTGGTAGTCCGGGACGCCCTGTGCCTGGGCCGCTTCCACCCACCAGCCGGCCGGCGCCAGCGCGATGGCCGCGAAGGCGAACAGGAAGCCGTACACGATCAATGCCACGGCCAGCCACGAGATGAAGCGCACGCCGCGCTTGCCGAAGAATTCGTTGATGGTGTCGGTCAGGATGAACACGAACGGCCACAGCAGCGTGCCTGCCGTGAAGCTGAGCGAGCCGGTCTGGCCGAACAGGTTCCACTCCAGCGGCGCGACGCCCAGCGTGTCCTCCAGCGCGAAGATCTTGACCCCGATGAACTCGGCCAGCACCGCGTTGGCGCAGAAAACCGCCGCCAGCACGATGAAGAGGCGGACCGCGCGGTCGTCCAGCGTGCGCGCCGCGTGCATGGTTCAGCGTTCCCCTGCGCGGGTGAACGGCATCGCGTCGGGCGCCACCGCGCCGCCAGAGATGATGAAGCTCATCGCCTGGTCCACCGTCCAGTCGGTGGGCGTGAGCAGTTCGACCGGCACGATCTCCAGATAACCCGATGTCGGGTTGGGCGTGGTGGGGACGTAGACGGCGGCCAGTTCGCGTCCGCTGCCTTCCTCGCGGATCACGCGCGTCACCAGGCCCACCGATTTCATGTCCCGGTGCGGAAAGTCGATCAGCACCACGCGCTGGGTGCTGCCGGGCTTGGTCTCCAGCATGTCCAGCAGCTTGCGTGCGCTGGTGTAGATGACGTTGGCCAGCGGCACGCGGGCGATCAGCGCCTCGAACCAGCGCAGCAGGCGCTGGCCGACCACGCGCCGGGTCAGGGCGCCGACGGCGAGGATGACGAACAGCGTGGCCACCATGGCGATGGTGTTCTGCACCCACAGCCCGTTGAACCAGCCCAGCGACTGCGGGAAGGTCGCCGCGATGCGGTGCGACAGCGGTTCCACCCACGGCTTGCTGATGTCCGACAGCAGGACGAAGACGAACTTGATGACCACCCAGGTCAGCCAGATCGGCAGCAGCGTCAGCAGGCCGGTGATGAAAAGCTTCTGCACCGAGGCGCGGTGCGGCGGATGGTCGGGGGGCATGGGGCTATTGTAGGCCGGCACGCGGGTCCAGCTGTAGCGTCATCGCGGGGGCGCCGTGGCGCTCACCGGGGTTCAGCCAGTCGCCGCGGTCCGCGCCTCGGGCTTCAGTCGCACGTAGATCTGCTTGCGTACGCGGGCGACGACCTCGTTCTGCGCGTTGAACACATCCGCCGGCATCCAGCGCAGGTATTTCTGGCCATTGGCGGTTTCGGCGCGTATCTCGTCCAGCACGTGCGGGTCCAGGCGGAACTCGGCGTGCAGCGTGCCCTTGCCCGGCTTCACGAACTCGATCTCGGCCGCCTTGTCCCACACGTAGTAGTCGCGGCCCAGGCGCTCCTTGGCCAGGATCATCCAGAACGGGTCCGTCATCGCGAACAGGCTGCCGCCGAAATGGGTGCCGACGTAGTTGCGGTTCCACGGACGCATGCGCAGCTCGACGCGGGCGAAGCTCCAGTCCGGGGCCAGCTCGGTGACGTGGATGCCGCTGAGCAGGAACGGCGGCCAGACATTGAAGATGTGCCGCAGGGTATTGGGCTTCATGAAAACGATGCGTGGGGACGGAACGGATACGGCGAGGTTCGGCGTCAGAACAGGAGGGAGGACATCTTCCTGCGGTACTGGCCGACGAGCGCCTCGTCCTCGATTACACGGAACGCATCGATCAGGCTCTTGCGGGCCAGTCCGTCCTCGTACGCGCGGTCGCGCTTGAGCATGTCGAGGAACTGCTCCAGCGCCTGTTCCGAATCGCCATCCACCAGTGCATGCACGCCCAGCAGGTGGCGCGCGCGCAGGTCGTCCGGATCGGCCTGCAGGGTGATGCGCAGGGCGTCCGGCGACGGCGCGTCCTTCAGCGCGGCCGCGAATCCCAGGCGCGCGCGCGCCTTCACGGCGCGGTCGTCGGTGGCCAGATTGGCGGGCAGGGCGTCGAGCAGGCGCTCGGCCTCGGCCGCCTCACCGGTCTTCAGAAGCGCGAGCACCAGGTCCAGTTTCAGTTCGTCCTTGTCGGGCTCGGCGGCGACGGCTTCGCGCAGCGCGGCCACCTGGGTCTGCGGGTCGAGCGCGACAATCTCTTCCGGGGCGTCGACGGCTTCGGCCGGCTGGATGCCGTGCGATGCCAGGAACTCGCGCAGCTGGCCTTCCGGCAACGCGCCGGGGAAGCCGTCGACCAGCTGTCCCCCCTTCACCAGGAAGACGGTGGGCACGGAGCGGATCTGGAACGCCGCGGCGATCTGCTGCTCCTTGTCCACGTCGACCTTGGCCAGCACGAACGCGCCGTTGTACTCGCCCGCCAGCTTTTCCAGGATCGGCCCCAGGGTCTTGCACGGCCCGCACCAGGTGGCCCAGAAATCCACCAGCACCGGCACGTCCAGCGACTTGCGCAGGACCTCGGCTTCGAAGGTGTCGGTGGTGGCGTCGAATACGTGGGACAGCTCGCTCATCGGTTCGCTCTTGGCGGGGTGGGGGCGTCGCGTTCAGATGGTGGCGCGGCGCGGAGGATACAAGGTGATGTAAAAAAGACTTGACATGCGTTTCAGCGAATGTAATGTGTAGCTTACATATTGTCTGCTGGAGTGGACGTCATGGCATCGAAGCCTTGGGGCTGGTGGGGACTGCTGGGGGTGGGACTGTTGGCGTTCTGGGCACTGCTGGCCGGGCCGTCCACCCTGCTGGGCGTGGACCTGGGCAAGGTCGGGACAGCGACGCTGGTGCTGCTGGCATGGGGCGCGCTGTACGCCATTTCGCGGATGCCGCAGGGAGAAGCCGAGCGCGGACTGGCGCCGGGTGAATGGCGGGCCTGGGTCGGGGTGGCGTTCATGCTCGCGGCGACGGGCTACTTCCTCGCCCGCGCGGACGTCTTCGCTGTGGCAGCGCTGCAGGACAACCCGCATGCGTCGGCGGTGGGGCGCCACCTGGTACTGTTGCTGGTGGCCTGGAGCGTGCTGTCCGGCGTGCTGGGCGCGCGCTGGAAAGGGCGCGTGCAGGAGGACGAGCGCGACCGCGAGATCGAGAAGCGGGCGGCTGGTTGGGGGCGTGGCGCGCTGATCGCGTGCATCGTCGGGCTGGCGCTGATGCTGGCCTTCTCGCCGGTCGAACGGCTGGCCTGGGCGACCCATTTCATGATCGCGAACCTGCTGGTGTTCGCGCTGATGTGGGGCTGGCTGTGCGAGTACGTGGCGACCGCCATGCTGTATTGGCGCGATCGGCGTGGCGCCGCATGACCGGCACGCCGGTCGCCAACGACATCCGCCGCCTGCGCTTCGAACACGGCGAGATGACCCAGCAGGCGCTGGCCGACGCCTGCGGCGTGACCCGGCAGACCATCATCGCGCTGGAAGCAGGGCGGTATGCGCCGTCGCTGGAACTGGCCTTCCGCATCGCACGGGCGTTCGGTGTGGGGGTGGAAGACGTCTTCCATTGGCAACCTTTGGCATAGGGCGCGCCGCGCGCGCTCTGCTAACGTCGCGCCGCGGCGTGGGCCGCGTCATGATCGGATGGGAGGCTGTGATGGGTGTGCGTCGTTTCGTGCTGGGCCTGCTCCTGGCGGGTGCCGTGGCCGGCCCCGCGCTGGCGAAGGATGAAATCCAGGCCTCGGCGGAGACCAACCCGCCCCCTGCCGAAGCCCTGGGCCAGTTCGACCGTTATGAACTCAGGCCAGCCACACTGGCGTCGGATTACGCCGGGCACAAGGCCAACCAGGAGGCGCTGGCGTCGTTCCAACGCAACCTCGACGAACGCGTCGGTGCGTGGGTGGGCGAACGCAATGCGGCGCCGCCCACGCATTCGCCCGTACGCACCCTCGTCATCGAACCGCGCATCGAGAAGATCCGTTTCATCAGCGGCGGCGCGCGCTTCTGGGCGGGCGCCTTCGCGGGCAGTTCGCGCATCCTGGTGAAGATGAAGCTCACCGACCAGGCGACCGGCCAGGTGATCGCCGAACCCGAGTTCTACCAACATGCCAAGGGCATGGCCGGTGCATGGACATTCGGTGCCGCCGACAACAGCATGCTCGTGCGCAGCGCCTCGCTGGCGCTGGACTACCTGAAGGACAACCACGCCGCGGCGCAGGGCGGCCGGACGGGCTGGGAGAAGGAATGACGCGCCGGGGTTAAGATGCGTCACCGAACGGGCAGGCCATGACGGCCTGCCCGTGTCATTTCACCCTTCGCGGACCTGCATGACCTCCCTCACGGCCCGACTTCTTCCCCTGACCGGTGCGCTCGCCGCCCTTGTCTTCGTCGGCGCTGTTGCCGGATTCGGCGCGGCGTTGTCGGGCTACTCGCAGGTCTGGCACCCGGTCGCTGTGCTCGGCGCGAAAGGCGTGCCGCATGCGCTGGGGTTCAACCTGTTGGGTTTCGTGCTGACGGGGGTGTTGGCCGCGGTGGCTGCGCTGGACCTGCGGCACCGCCTGCCGGCCGATGCGGGTTGGCCCGCGCGCGTAGGCGCCCAACTGCTGCTGCTGTCCGCGCTGGGCTTCATCGCCCTGGGCGTGCTGCCGCTGGATCCGGACGACCTGCACAACGAGGCCAGCAGCCTGCATGCGACGGCCTGGCTGCTGTGGTGGGTGGCGTTCGTCCCGGGCGCGACGCTGCTCACCTTCGGCATGCGCGGGCGAAGCCGTTGGCGACCCGTGGTGACGGCGAGCATCGTGGCGGCCGCGGTGGTGCTGTTCAGTGCATTGATCGCGGTCGCGCTGATGCCCGCGGGCATCGCACAGCGGCTGGGTTATGCCGCGTGGCTCGGCTGGCTGTGCGTGGCATCGCGCGCCGGCAGGTAAGTGCATCGACAGCGCGAGCATGTCCTGATTCGGCCATGCCGCACGACGCCGCGTTGCGGCGCATTCGTCATCGCATCATTGGGCAGGGGCGTCGAGAGTCGGACGGCGATAGATCTGGCCGTCCTTCATCACGAAATCCGCCTTCAGCACGGCGTTGATGTCGTCAACCGGATTCCCCGGCACGGCCACGATGTCCGCGCGCTTGCCGGCCTCGATGACGCCCTGGTCGTCCACGCCCAGCACCTCCGCCGCGCGGATCGTCGCCGCCTGCAGCGCGTAGGCGGCCGGCATGCCGGCTTCCACCATGTAGACGAACTCGCGCGCGTTGTCGCCGTGCGGTCCCACGCCCATGTCGGTGCCGAAGGCGATCTTCACGCCGTTGCGGTAGGCCTTGCCGGCGGTGTCCTGGATCAGGGCGCCGATGCGCTCGGCCTTGGGCCGCACCACGGCCGGGAAGTAGCCGTCGATCTTCGCCTTCTCGGCGACGAAGCGGCCCGCCGAGATCGTCGGCACGTACCAGGTGCCGTGCTGTTTCATCAGCCCCATCACCTCATCGTCCATGTAGGTACCGTGCTCGATGCTGGTCACGCCGCCGAGGATGGCGCGCTTCATGCCCTCCTTGCCGTGCGCGTGCGCCGCCACGCGGAATCCGTAGTCGCGTGCGGTGTCGACGATGGCCTTCACTTCGTCCACGGTGAACTGCGGCGCGTCGCCGGACTTGGCGTAACTCAGCACCCCGCCGGTGGCGGTGATCTTGATGACGTCGCTGCCGTCCTTGTAGCGCTGGCGCACGGCCTGGCGGGCGTCGTCGATGGAATTGATGACGCCTTCGGTCGGCCCGGGCGGGCCCATCAGGTGCGACAGGTGGGTATTGAAGCCATTGGTGGGGTCGGCGTGCCCGCCGGTGGTGGCGATGGAGGTGCCCGCGGCGAAGATGCGCGGCCCCTTCACGGCGCCCTGGTTGACGGCGTCGCGCAGGTGCAGGGTCACTTCTCCCCCGAGGTCGCGCACACTGGTGAAGCCGGCCATCAGCGTCTTCTCCGCATAGCCCACCGAGCGGTAGGCGAAGTCCACCGGATCCAGGCGGAAGCCCTCCGAATAGCTCTGCGGGCTGGATTCGCCGTCCAGGTGGACGTGCAGGTCGGTCCATCCCGGCGTGCAGGTGTGATCTGACAGGACGATGGATTCGCCGTCGGCCAGCTTGGCGCGGCCAGGGATGACCTCGGCGATCCGGCCGTCGCGGACCAGCACGGTGTGCTCGCCCAGGACCTTGCCGCTGCGGGCATCGAACACCCGTTCGCAGTGCAGCGCCAGGGTGCGGGGCGCTGCCGGCCCGGCGGCCAGGGCATCCGGGGCAGCGGGCAGGCCGCAGGCGGCCAGAGCGAGGGCAAGGGCGGTTCTGTTCATCTGGATTCCCCGGTTTCGACCCGTCCATGCTAACCGCTGGCATGGCGGGCCATGGTGCGCTGCGGTACCCTTGGCCGCTTTGCCGTCGCCGTTGCCGCACACCACCATGTCCACTGCCGCCGAACCCGCTTCCTACGATCCGAAAACCGTCGAGTCCCAGGCCCAGGCCTTCTGGGAGGCCCGACGCGCCTTCGAAGTCGACGAGCGGTCGGACAAGCCGAAGTACTACTGCCTGTCGATGCTGCCGTATCCGTCCGGGGCGCTGCACATGGGCCACGTGCGCAATTACACGATCGGCGACGTGATCAGCCGCTACAAGCGCATGACCGGCCACAACGTGCTGCAGCCGATGGGCTGGGACGCGTTCGGACTGCCGGCCGAGAACGCCGCGATCAAGAACAGGACCGCCCCGGCCAAGTGGACCTACGCCAACATCGAGCACATGCGCAGCCAGCTGAAGTCGCTGGGCTATGCGATCGACTGGTCGCGCGAATTCGCCACATGCCGCCCCGAGTACTACGTGCACGAGCAGCGCATGTTCACCCGCCTGCTGCGCAAGGGCCTGGCCTACCGCAAGAACTCGGTGGTGAACTGGGATCCGGTGGACCAGACCGTGCTGGCCAACGAGCAGGTGATCGACGGCCGCGGCTGGCGCAGTGGTGCGCTGGTGGAGAAGCGCGAGATCCCGCAGTGGTTCCTGCGCATCACCGACTACGCGCAGGAACTGCTGGACGGCCTGGACAACCTGCCGGGCTGGCCGGACGCGGTCAAGACCATGCAGCGCAACTGGATCGGTCGTTCCGAAGGCCTTGAAATCCAGTTCAACGTCGAGGGCCACGAACCGCTGACGGTGTTCACGACGCGTCCCGACACGCTGATGGGCGTGACCTTCGTGTCGATCGCCGGCGAACATCCGCTGGCGCTGAAGGCCGCGGCGGCGAATCCGGCGTTGGCCGCGTTCCTCGAGGAACTCAAGCATGGCGGCGTGTCGGAAGCGGAACTGGAAACGCAGGAAAAGCGCGGCATGGATACCGGCCTGCGCGCCGTGCATCCGATCACCGGCGACAAGGTGCCGGTGTGGGTGGCCAACTTCGTGCTGATGGGCTACGGTACCGGCGCGGTGATGGCGGTGCCGGGGCACGACCAGCGCGATTTCGAGTTCGCCACCAAATACGCGCTGCCGATCCAGCAGGTCATCGCGCTGAAGTCGCCGCGGAACGACGACGAGAAGACCTACGACCCGACCACCTGGCGCGACTGGTACGGCGACAAGACCCGCGACGACCTAGAGCTGGTCAATTCCGGCGAGTTCGACGGACTGGATTACCGCGGTGCCTTCGAGGCGCTGGCCGAGCGCTTCGAGCGCAAGGGCCAGGGCCAGCGCCGGGTGAACTACCGCCTGCGCGACTGGGGCGTCAGCCGCCAGCGCTACTGGGGCTGTCCGATCCCGGTGATCTACTGCGACAGCTGCGGTGCCGTGCCGGTGCCGGATTCGGATCTGCCGGTGGTACTGCCGGAGAACGTCACCCTGGACGGCGTGAAGTCGCCGATCAAGGCCGACCCGGAATGGCGCAAGACGAAGTGTCCGCAATGCGGCGGCGCCGCCGAACGCGAGACCGACACCTTCGACACCTTCATGGAGTCGAGCTGGTACTACGCGCGCTACACCTCGCCCGGCGCCAAGGACATGGTGGACAAGCGCGGCAACTACTGGTTGCCGGTGGACCAGTACATCGGCGGCATCGAGCACGCGATCCTGCACCTGATGTATTTCCGCTTCTATCACAAGCTGCTGCGCGACGCGCGCCTGGTGGACAGCGATGAACCGGCCACCAACCTGCTGACGCAGGGCATGGTGATCGCCGAGACGTTCTACCGCGACAACGCCGACGGCTCGAAGGACTGGATCAGTCCGGCCGACGTGGACATCCAGCGCGACGACAAGGCGCGCGTTGTCGGCGCCACGCTGAAGGCCGACGGCCAGCCGGTGAGGATCGGTGCGGTCGAGAAGATGTCCAAGTCGAAGAACAACGGCGTGGACCCGCAGTCGATGGTCGACAAGTTCGGTGCCGATACCGTGCGCCTGTTCTCGATGTTCGCCGCGCCGCCCGAGCAGTCGCTGGAATGGAACGAGGCCGGCGTGGAAGGCATGGCGCGCTTCCTGCGCCGCTTGTGGACGCAGGTGCAGAAGCACGCCGCCGACGGCGCCGCGCCGGCGCTGGATGTGGCGTCCCTGACGGCCGAGCAGAAGGCGGTGCGCCGCAAGACCCACGAGACCATCGACAAGGTCGGCAACGATTACGGCAAGCGCCACAGCTTCAACACCGCCATCGCCGCGGTGATGGAGCTGTCGAACGCGCTGGGCAAGTTCGACGATGCCAGCCCGCAGGGGCGCGCGGTGCGGCAGGAAGCGCTGGAGTCGGCGGTGCTGCTGCTGAACCCCATCACCCCGCATGCCAGCCATGCGCTGTGGCAGGCGCTGGGCCACGCCGAGACGCTGATCGAGGACGTGGCGTTCCCGCAGGTCGATGCGACCGCGCTGGTGCGCGATTCGGTGACGCTGGCGGTGCAGGTCAACGGCAAGCTGCGGGGCACGATCGAGGTGGCCGCCGATGCGCCGCGGGACCAGGTGGAGGCGCTGGCGAAGGCCGAGCCCAACACCGCCAAGTTCCTGGAGGGACTGGCCATCAGGAAGGTGATCGTGGTGCCCGGCAAGATCGTCAACATCGTCGCCGGATGATGGGCCGGGGCGCCTTGCCCCGGCGTTCACCTGCGGTCCGGCTAGGCTATTGCCGCCCATGACGGGCTCGTCCAGACTTCGCCCATGATCCGATTCCGCCTGCCCGTCCTCGTCCTCGCCCTGGTCCTCCTGGCCGGCTGCGGTTTCCACCTGCGCAACAGGATCGCATTGCCGTCCGATCTGGGCCCGGTCCGGGTGGTCGGTGCCTCCACGTCGTACAGCGCGCTGGTCACCAGCCTGTCGCGTGGCCTGCAGGCTGCCGGCGCCACGCTTGCCGCGCCGCCGGGGGAAGACGCCGCCACCGCAGCGGACGCGCAGGTCGCCACGCTGCGCATCATGTCCGAGCGCTGGGGCGATCTGCCCATTGCGGTGGACCAGTTCGGCCGTGCCCAGGAGTTCAGTCTGCGCTACGCCGTGGTGTTCGCGTTCACCAAGGCCGACGGTACCGACCTGGTACCGCAGCAGGTGGTCGAACTGTCGCGCGACTACGTGTCGCCGCCGCAGGATGCGACGGGTACGACGACCGAGCGCGAGGTGCTGGCGGAAGAGCTGCGTCGCGAAATGGCGGCGTCCATCCTCCGCCGCGTCGATGGCGTCGTGCGTTCCAGCCCGGTGAACGCGGCGCCCTGATGGAGCTGAAGCCGGAACAGCTGGCGGCACGCAGTACCACCGAGCCGCTGTATCCGGTCTACCTGATCGCCGGACCAGAAACGCTGCGCGTGCTGGAGGCGGCCGATGCCGTGCGTGCACAGGCGCGGGCGCAGGGCATCGGTGAGCGCGAAGTCTTCGATGCGGACGGGCGCGATTTCGACTGGGGCCAGCTGGAGGCGAGCTTCAACGCGCCCAGCCTGTTCAGTGCCCGCCGCCTGGTGGAAGTGCGCCTGCCCGGTGGCAAGCCGGGCAAGGAAGGCGCCGAGGTCATCAGCGCCTTCTGCGCGAACCCGCCGCCCGACGTGGTGCTGCTGATCACCGCAGGCGAATGGGGCAAGGCCTACCAGGGCAAGTGGAGCGATGCCATCGCACGCGTCGGCGTGGTCGCGGTAGCGTGGGCCATCAAGCCGCACGAACTGCCGGGTTGGATCGAAAGCCGACTGCGCAGCAAGGGCCTGCGTGCGGATCGCGATGCCGTGCAGCTGCTGGCGGATCGCGTTGAAGGCAACCTGCTCGCCGCGGCGCAGGAAATCGACAAGCTGGCCCTGCTCAGCAACGGCGAAGTGCTCGATGCCGAGCGCATGGAGTCGCTGGTCGCCAATGCGGCGCGCTACGACGTGTTCCGCCTGACCGATGCCGTGCTGGCGGGGCAGGGCGCACAGGTATCGCGCATCCTCGCCGGTCTGCGGGCCGAGGGGGACATGGTCGCGGGCCTGATGCCGATGGTGGTGAAGGAACTGCTGCGCACGGCTGCGCTGGCGCGCGTGCAGGCCGGTGGCGGCAATCTGGCCGCGGAGATGAAGGCGCAGGGCATCTGGGAGGCCAAGCAGGCGCCGTTCAAGCGCGCACTGCAACGGCACGCCTCACCGGCGCGTTGGGACCGCTTCGTCGCCGAGGCCTCGAAGATCGACCGCACCGCCAAGGGACGCGGCGAGGGCGATGCCTGGGTAGCGCTGGAGCGGCTGCTGCTGGCCATCGCCGACGCCAAGGCCGTGCGTCTGCTGGTGGCCTGACGGCACGCGCGATGCTGCGGCTCTTCTACGGCGGCACGTTCGACCCCATCCACAACGGACACCTGGCCATCGCGCGCGCGGCGCGCGACGCGCTGTGCGTGACCGTGCGCCTGATGCCGGCCGCAGACCCCCCGCACCGCGCGCCACCGGGCGCGAGCGCGGCGCAGCGCGCGCACCTGCTCGATCTCGCGGTACAGGGCGAGGAGGGCCTGTGCGTGGATCGGCGCGAACTGCGCCGGGCCGCACGGCTGCCGGGGTCGCGGTCGTACACGGTGGACACGCTGCGCGAACTGCGCGTGGAGCTGGGCGACGCAGCCCCCCTGGCCCTGCTGATCGGGGCCGACAGCCTGCTGGGATTGCCGGGATGGCACGAATGGCGGGCGCTGTTCGGCCTGGCCCATTTCGTGGTGGCGGACCGGCCCGGCAACCCCTTGGATGCTGGCCTGCCGCCCGATCTGGCCGATGCGCTGGCCTCGCGCTGGATCTCCGAGGCCGATGCGCTGGGCAGGGCCCCCGCCGGCCTGGTGTACCGGCTGGACCACCCGTTGCAGCCCGAATCGGCCACCGACATCCGGCGCCGGATCTCTACCGGTGAGCCCTGGCGCCACCTGGTGCCGGCCCGCGTCGCCACGGCGATCGCCGACGAAAGGCTCTACCTTGACCGGGCCGCGACGCACGGTCCGCTATAATCCGTCCCGTATCTCCAGAGCCACCAAGCCTTTGTCCAGCCAAGCCCACGTCATCAAGACCCGCCTCCCCAGCCCGCCGCCGGCCCTGCCGGACCTGCTCGCCAACGTCCATGCGGCCGTGCAGGAACTGAAAGCCAAGGACGTCGTCGAGATCGACGTGCGCGGCAAGTCCAGCGTCGCCGACTACCTGGTCATCGCCTCGGGCACCTCGACGCGCCACGTGAAGTCGATCGCCGACGAAGTGGTGAAGTTCGCCAAGAAGCTGGACGTCATGCCGCTGGGCGTGGAAGGCGAGCGCGAGGCCGAGTGGGTGCTGGTGGACCTGGGCGACGTCATCGTCCACGTCATGCTGCCGCGCGTGCGCGAGTTCTATGCGCTCGAGCGCCTGTGGACGGTGGGCGACCAGCCGCCGGAAGACATCGAGACCGCGGACGAATCGCGTCTCTGAGACCCTGTCGTTTCCGTGCGAAGGCGCCCCTCGGGCGCCTTCGTCGTTTGCAGGCGGCTATCATGCCTTCATGAAATGCCGTCTCATCGCCACCGGCGAGCGTGCGCCGTCATGGGTCGCCCAGGGATTCGCCGAGTACCAGAAGAGGTTGTCGCACTGGCTGCCGTTCGAACTGGTCGAGATCGAGCCGGGCCTGCGCGGCAAGGGCCGCGATCCGCAGCGTGCGATCGACGACGAAGGCAAGCGCGTGCTGGCGGCACTGCCGAAGAACGCCCATGTCGTCGCGCTGGAGGTCACCGGCAAGCCGTATTCGTCGGAACAGCTCGCACATCGGTTGGAGCACTGGCGCACGCTGGGGCGCGATATCGCCCTGCTGATCGGCGGGCCGGAAGGCCATGCGCCCGACGTGGTCGCCGCGGCGCACGAGAAATGGTCGCTCAGCCCGCTGACGCTGCCGCACATGCTGGTGCGGCTGGTGGTGGCCGAACAGGTATATCGCGCGGCGGCGATGCTGGCGAATCATCCTTACCACCGCGCCTGAGCACTGGGCGCTTCCTGTAGGAGCGACGTGAGTCGCGACCACCGCCCGTCGGATCTCGATCTGCCGCTGGGTCAGCGCGCTTTCGGTGATGGAGTCGATTCTCGTGTATGCGCGACGCGCGGTCGCGACTCGCGTCGTGCGTACGGGAAGTAGAAGCCCGCCATCCGGCGGGCTTCTTCGTTCATGCGGCCCGCATCACTGCAGGCTGAAGGCGATCGGCACCAGGCCGTAGGCCTGCACTGCCTGCCCGTCCTGCATGGCGGGCTTGAAGCGCCAGGTCTTCAGCACATGCTGGAGCGCGGCCTTGTCCAGATTGCGGTTGCCGCTGCTGCTCTCGACGGTCACGCTGATGGGCGTGCCATCCACGTCCACCAGCACGCGCAGCAGCACCGTGCCCTGCACGCCGTTGCGCAGCTCGTTGATCGGATAGCGCGGTGAAGTCGCACGGACATACTCCAGCGTCGCCGAAGGCAGCGGGCCACCCAGGGCCGGGCCCGTGATAGCGCCGGTGTTGTCGACCATGGACTGCTCGATGACGGGCTCGCTGCCCCCTTCGACGATCACGGGGGTATCCACGACGGGGGTCACCACGTCGATCCGCTTCTGGATCACGTCCGGCTTCTTTTCGGGGACGATCTTGCGCTCCTCGATCACGGGTACGGGATCGGGGAGAACCTTCTTCTCGTAGATCTGGAAGATGGGATCCTTGGGGGCGTCGAGGGCCACCGGCTTGATCGGCGGGGCCGCCATCGGCATCAGCAGCATCAGCAGCGCGATCGCATGGACCGCGATGGCGGCGGCGAGGGCGGCGATGCGGCCGCTGTCGATGCGGGTGTCGGAACCGTGGGGTAGTGCGCGAACCATGATCCACCTCCTGAGGGCTGTGAACGGAACAACGCTCGGCCGCGAGGAGTGGGGTTGCAACGTCCTGGCGCCGCAAGTCCAGACTGTACTCCCCCGCACGTTGGCTGCAAGAGGGGAGGGCTTCGACCTTGGGCGTAGTCCGGGATGGCCGGCCGCCAACGAAAACGGCGCCCTGGAGGGCGCCGTCTGGGTTGTCGCGTGACAGGGCTTACTTGCCCAGTTCGAACACCACGTCCAGGTTGACAGAGACGGTGGTTTCGCCCGGCGAGACCGGCGGCGCGCCGCTGGCGTCGCGGGCTTCCATCTTGGCCATCGCCATCATCGGGACCGGACGGAAGCCGCCGTTGCCCTCGGAGATGCTGACGATCCGGCGCACCTTCAGGCCCAGCGACTTCGCATAGGTCTCGGCACGACCCTGGGCCTTCTTCAGTGCGGCCAGGCGGGCCTCATCGTAGACCGGTTCCGGGTTGTCGATCTCGAAGCTCGGGCCGTTGATCTGGTTGGCGCCCACGCCGGCCAGCGCGTCCAGCACCTTGCCCAGCTTGGCGATGTCGCGGACCTTCACGCTGACCGTGTTGTTGGCTTGGTAGCCGGTGATCCTGGGGGCTTCGTTCTCGGCGTAGCGGTACTGCGGATTGAGGCTGATCCCGCTGGTCTGCACGTCCTTGTCGGCGATGCCGGCGGCCTTGATGGCCGCGACGACCTTGGCCATCTGCTCGCTGTTCTGGCGCATGGCGGTGTTGCCGTCCACGGCCTGGGTGACCACGCCGGCGGAGATCGTGGCGATGTCGGGCACGCGCGAGGCCTCAGCCTGCGCCGACACGTTGAGCAGGGTCCCGTCGGAGGGGATGGCGTAGGCCGGGGCGGTCTGGGCGTGGCTGGTCATGGCGGCGGTGGTTCCCAGGGACAGGGTCAGGGCGAGCAGCAGGGGGCGGATCAGGGGCAGGCGCATGGGATCTCCTTTTCGTGGTTCGGATGGCGGGACACCCGGTCGTCGTCGACGCGCAAGGGTGTTCACGATGACATGAACGGGCCGTGATCTGCGGCAGGGTTACCGGGATGCGGCCGGCATCAGCGGTCATTCAGTCAGGCGCCGCGGGTTATTCTTCCGTGATGCTCTATCTGGCCTCCCAATCCCCCCGCCGAGCCGAACTGCTGACCCTCCTGGGGCTGTCGTTCGGCCGGATCGACCTGGACATCCCCGAACAGCGCCAGCCCGGCGAACCGGCCATCGACTACGTGCGGCGCGTCGCCCGGGAAAAGGCCGGCGCCGGGCTGTTGAAGGTCATGGCCACGCCCGGCGCAGTGGTGCTGGGCGCCGACACCGAGGTCATCCTGGAGGACGAGGTGTTCGGCAAGCCGGCCGACGAAGCGGAGGCCGCCGCCATGCTGCGCCGCCTGTCCGGCCGCACCCACCAGGCGGTGTCCGCCGTCTCGGTGGTGAGCGCCGGGCGCGAGGCGCAGGCGCTGGTGGTCACCGACGTCACCTTCGCCGACCTGGACGAGGCCGACATCGCGGCCTACGTCGCCAGCGGAGAGGCGATGGGCAAGGCCGGGGCGTATGGCATCCAAGGGCGCGCCGAGCAGTTCGTCACCCGCCTGGCCGGCAGCTACTCGGCCGTGATGGGCCTGCCCCTGCACGAGACGGCGAAGCTGCTGCGCGGCTTCGGCATCCATCCAACGGCAACCGCCGCCACCGCGTCAGCCTGAGGAAGGACCCCATGTCGGAAGAGATCCTGGTCAACGTCACCCCGCGCGAGACCCGCGTGGCGGTGATCGAGAACGGCATGCTGCAGGAACTGCACATCGAACGCGGCTGGCGCCGCGGCGTGGTGGGCAACATCTACAAGGGCAAGGTGCAGCGGGTGATGCCGGGCATGCAGGCCGCGTTCGTCGAAGTCGGCCTGGAGCGCGCCGCCTTCCTGCACGCCAACGACATCGTGCGTTCCTCTCCGGACGCCGTGGTCGATGGCGAAGAGGCCGCCCTGCCCACGCCGCCGCCCGCGCCGATCATGGACCTGCTGCGCGACGGGCAGGACATCGTCGTGCAGGTGGTGAAGGACCCGATCGGCAGCAAGGGCGCGCGGCTGACCACGCAGATCAGCATCCCCTCGCGCTACCTGGTGTTGCTGCCGCAGTCCAAGGTGATCGGCGTGTCCGCACGGATTGAGGACGAAGTCGAGCGTCATCGCCTGAAGCAGGCCGTCACCGAACTGGCCGGCCTGCACGGCGGACATGGGTACATCATCCGCACCAATGCCGAGGGCCAGCCTGTCGAGGCGCTGGCCGAGGACATCGCTTACCTGTCGCGCGTCTGGAACGTGGTCGAACGCCGCGGCCGCGAATCGCCCTCGTGCAGCGTCCTGTACGAAGACCTCAGCCTTCCGTTGCGCGCGGTGCGCGACCTCATCCGCAAGGACGTGGAAAAGGTGAAGGTCGACTCCAAGGAAACCCACGAGCGGCTGCAGGCCTTCGTTGCCAAGTACATGCCGGTGCTGGCCGAACGCATCGAACTGTATTCGGGCGAGCGCCCCATCTTCGACCTGTACGGGGTGGAGGACGAGATCGGCCGCGCGCTGGACAAGCAGGTCCCGTTGAAGTCGGGCGGCTACCTGGTGATCGACCAGACCGAGGCAATGACTACGGTCGACGTGAACACGGGTTCGTTCCTCGGCCAGCGCAACCTGGAAGAGACCGTCTTCCGCACCAACCTGGAAGCGGCGCAGGCGGTCGCGCGCCAGCTGCGGCTGCGTAACCTGGGCGGCATCATCATCATCGACTTCATCGACATGGACGATCCCGAGCATCGCCGCCAGGTGTTGCGCACGCTGGAGAAGTCGCTGGCGAAGGACCATGCCAAGACCACGGTGTACGAGTTCTCGCCGCTCGGTCTGGTCGAGATGACCCGCAAGCGCACGGTGGAAAGCCTGGCGCGGCAGCTGTCCGAACCGTGCCCGGAATGCAGCGGCCGCGGCAGCATCAAGACCACCGAAACCGTCACCTACGAGATCTTCCGCGAGATCACCCGCGCCGTGCGCCAGTTCGAGGCGGCGCGCCTGCTGGTGATCGCCTCGCCGAAGGTCGTCGCCCGCATCACCGACGAGGAATCGACGGCAGTGGCGGAGCTGGAAGAGTTCCTGGGCAAGTCGATCCGCTTCCAGGCCGACGACCAGTACCTGCAGGAGCAGTTCGATGTCGTGCTGCTTTAAGGCCGGGATGGGAGCTTTGGCATTCGGGATTCGGGAAGGCGGATCCCGGGGCCTGCTTTCCCGAATCCCGAATGCCGACTCCCGAATCCTGGCGAGCGCAGCGAGCTGATGCCCACACCGCTGCGCCGCCGCCTGCGCCTGGCCCGTCGGGGTGCCGTCTACGGCGCCGCGGTCGTGCTGGTGTGCATGGCCGTGGTGCTCGGGATCGCCAGCCAGGTGTTGCCGCTGGCCGAACGCCATCCGGACCGCATCGCGGCCTGGCTCAGCGAGCGCGCAGGCCGCCCGGTGGCCTTCGATGCCGTGAAGACCCAATGGACGCGCCGTGGGCCGCTGTTGCAGCTGGATGGCCTGCGGCTGGGAGCAGGCGACAGCGGTGTGCGCATCGGCCAGGCCGAGGTGCTGGTGTCGATGTATGGCGGTCTGTTGCCGGGGCGTTCCTTCACCGAGCTGCGCCTGCGCAGTCTGGCGCTGACGCTGCAGCGTGGTGACGATGGCGCGTGGTCCGTGCGGGGCCTGCCGGGCCAGCAGCAAGCGGACGGCGACCCGCTGTCCAGTCTGGAGGGCCTGGGCGAGTTGCAGGTGATCGACGGGCGTCTGGCCATCATTGCGCCGTCGCTGGGGTGGGATATCCAGGTGCCCGACATCGACCTGCGACTGCGCGTGCAGGGCGACCGCGTGCGCGCGGGCACGCGCGCCTGGATCCGCAAGGACGCGGCGCCGCTCAATGTCGCCGTCGATTTCGACCGCAAGGCCGGCAACGGCCGCGCCTACCTGGATGTCGTCGCCGAGGACATCGGCGCATGGGCGCCGCTGCTGCGCTACGCCGGTGTGGTGGCCGAACGCGGCAATGGCCGCGTGCGCGCATGGACGGAGCTGCGCCGGCATCGCGTGGTACTGGTGACGGCGGATGCGCAGTTGCGCCAGGTCGGCCTGCGCGGCGCGCCGCTGCCTGCATCCGCCGCGCCGACCCGCGTGGCGTTCGACCAACTGGAGGGCCGCATGCGCTGGCGCCTGGTGAATGGCGGCTGGCGCCTCGATGCGCCGCGCCTGCGCGTCGGGAGCGCACCGGCGGTACAGACGCTCGACGGCCTGGCGCTGGCCGGCGGTGCGCGCTATGCGGTGCTGGCGGATGAAGTGGACGCGGCACCGCTGTTCGCGGTGCTGGGATTGAGCGACAGGGTCGAACCCGGACTGCGCCGCTGGCTGGTGCAGGCCAGGCCGGGCGCGCGGCTGGCGCGGCTCGCGCTGGCGGGGCGCCGTGACGGCGCGATGCAGGGCGAGGGCACGCTGCGAGACATCTCGTTTGCGCCGGTCGGCGATGCGCCCGGCCTGAGCGGGCTGGCGGGTGATTTCGACGGCGATGCGGCCGGCTTCCGCCTGAAGCTCGATCCGGTTTCGCGCATGCGGTTCGACTGGCCCAGCGGGTTCGCCGTGGTCCACGACGTCAGGCTGCAGGGCGAGATCCTGGGCTGGCGCGAGGGCCAGGGCTGGCGCGTGGGTACGCCGGCGCTGCACGTGCAGGGCAAGGACTACGGCGCAGACGTGCGCGGCGGCATGTGGTTCCAGGGGGATGGCACGCGGCCGTGGATCGATCTGGCCGCCGATCTCGACGACGCGCCGGTGCCGGCGGCAAAGGGCTTCTGGATCCACCACAAGATGTCCAAGGCCGCCGTCGACTGGTTGAACGGCGCGCTGGTCGGCGGCACGGTGCGCGACGGACGCGCCATCGTCACCGGCGATCTCGACGACTGGCCGTTCACGCGCCAGAACGGCCGCTTCGAAGCCGTGGCGCGCATCGAGGGCGGCCAGTTCAAGTTCCAGCACGACTGGCCGCAGGTGGAGCAGGTGCACGGCGATATCGCCTTCATCGGCAACGGCTTCCTGCTGAAGGCGCGCGGCATGCTGGCGGACGTCGCGGTGCCGGCGTTCGAAGCCGGCATCGCCGATTTCGGCCAGGGCGACCTGAAGATCACCGCGCGCGCCGATACCGATGCGGGCAAGCTGCTGGCGATGTTGCGGCAGAGCCCGCTGCACAAGACCTATGCCGATACGCTGGACCACCTGCAGGCGAAGGGACCGGTGGCGGCGACCTTCGACCTGCTGCAGCCGCTGCACGCCGACGAACAGGCACGCCGCAAGCTCGCCGGCACGGTGGACCTGAAGGGTGCGCAGCTGGCGGAGAAACGCTGGGACCTGGTGTTCGAGAACGTGCGGGGCAAGGCTAAGTACGACGATGGCGGCTTCGCGTCCGGATCGCTGCAGGTCGTGCACGAGGGTCAGGAGGGCGTGCTGGGGTTGCGTGCCGGCAGTGGTACGCGCGACCGCAGCCAGGCGTTCGAGGCGGACCTGTCCACCGTGGTGGATGCCGATCGCCTGCTGGATCGCGCGCCCGAGATGGCGTGGCTGAAGCCTTACATGGATGGACGTTCGTCGTGGACCGTGGGCGTGAACATTCCGCGCACGTCGACGGGCAAGCCTGAGGCGCCGACGCAGCTCAACCTCACCTCCGATCTGGTGGGCACCGCGATGAGCCTGCCGGCGCCGCTGCGCAAGGCGCCTGGCTCGCCACTGAAAACCACCGTTCGTGCGCCGCTGCCGATGGGCAGCGGACAGATCGACGTGGCGTTCGGAGACCTGCTCGCATTGCGCGCACGCGCCAGCAACGGCCAGACCGGCGTGCGCGTCGTATTGGGCAGCCACGAGGTGAAGGACGCCGCGCCAGCGTCCGGACTGATCGCGACCGGCCGCGCCGGCACGCTGGACGCGATGGAGTGGGTGGCGCTGGCCAAGGGCGGTGGCGAAGGGGGGGCGCTGCCGTTGCGCCACATCGACGTCACCGCCGAGCGTCTTCTGATGATCGGCTCGGTGTTCCCCGATACGCGCCTGCAGCTGGCACCCGCGCAGCAGGCGCTGGCGGTGTCGCTGGATGGCGAGGCGCTGTCCGGCGCGCTGCTGGTCCCCGACGCGAAGGGCGCGGCGATCGCCGGCAAGCTGGCGCGCGTGCACTGGCGCAAGGCGCCCGCGACCGACAGCGGCGCTGCCGTCGCGTCCGCACGCGGCGCTACCGACGATCTCAACCCGGCGGACATCCCGCCGCTGTCGCTGGACATCGAAGACCTGCGTTTCGGCGACGCGCGACTGGGTGCGGCCAAGCTGCGCACACGCCAACAGGCCGACGGCATGCACGTCGACCAGTTGCAGCTGCGTTCGCCCGGCCAGCATATCGACGTGAGCGGGCAGTGGACCGGCATGGGGGCAGCGGCCCGCACCCGTTTCGCCGCCGAGGTGAAGAGCGAGAACTTCGGCGTACTGATGGACGACCTTGGTCTGGGCGATCGCGTCGGTGGCGGCCACGGGCAGATCACCGCGGAGGCGGGTTGGCCGGGCAGTCCGGCGGCGTTCCACCTCGCGTCGCTGGAAGGCAGCGTGAAGCTGGCCGCGCGCGATGGCCACCTGCTGGAAGTCGAGCCCGGCGCGGGCCGCGTGCTGGGCCTGCTGAGCGTGGCGGAAGTACGGCGTCGGTTGATGCTCGACTTCAGTGACTTCTTCTCGAAGGGATTCGCCTTCAACCGCATCGATGGCGACCTCCGCATCACGGGCGGGCTGGCCCGCAGCGACAACCTGGTGATCGACGGACCCGCGGCGGAGATCCAGATCCGCGGCGATACCGACCTGCGCAGCGAGCGCTTCGACCAGACCGTCGACGTGAAGCCCAAGTCCGCCAACGTGCTGACCGCGGTCGGCGCCGTCGCCGGCGGCCCCATCGGCGCGGCGGTCGGCGCCGTGGCCAATGCGGTGCTGAAGAAGCCGCTGGCCGAAATGGGTGCCAAGACCTATCGGGTCACCGGCCCGTGGAAATCGCCTAAGGTCGAGGTGGTGGGACGCGAACAGTCGCGGGTCCGCCAGTACGACCGCGCCGACAGCGCCGGCGCCCCCTGACATCCCGCGTGCCGGCGACCGCTTGTCGCCCCCGCCGGTCGCCCCCATGGTGAAGACATGACCCTGCCGATCCCGCTTGCCGAAACCCGTCTCCTCCTGCCTGCCGGCCTGGACCCGTCCGGCCTCGACCGCGCCTTCGGCACGCTGCTGGGGCCGGGCATCGACTTCGGCGACCTGTATTTCCAGCATGCGCGCCGCGAAAGCTGGACGGTCGAGGACGGCATCGTCAAGGACGGCGCGCATTCCATCGAGCAGGGCGTGGGCGTACGCGCGATCTCCGGCGAGAAGACCGGCTTCGCCTATTCCGACGACATCAACGCGCAGGCCCTCCTGGACGCGGCGAAATCGGCGCGGGCCATCGCCCGCAACGGCGCGGCGCACGCGCCGCGCGCGCTGGTGCGCAGCGGCGGCCACGCGCTGTACGCCGGCGACGATCCCATCGATGCGATGGGCAACGAGGCCAAGGTCGAGGCGCTGCGTGCGGTGGACCGATTCCTCCGCGCCGCCGATCCGCGCGTGCAGCAGGTCACCGTCAGCCTGTCCGGCGGCATCGACACGGTGCTGGTGGCGCGCAGCGACGGCGTGCTGGCCTCCGACGTGCGCCCGCTGGTGCGCCTGAACGTGCAGGTCATCGTGGAACAGAACGGTCGTCGCGAATCCGGTTATGCCGGCATGGGCGGCCGCTACGGCTATGCGGAACTGTTCGCCGAAGGCAAGCCGGAAGACCTCGCGCGCGAAGCGCTGCGCCAGGCGCTGGTGAACCTGGAGGCGATCGATGCGCCGGCCGGCGTGATGCCGGTGGTGCTGGGCAGCGGCTGGCCCGGCGTGCTGCTGCACGAAGCCGTGGGCCATGGGCTGGAGGGCGACTTCAACCGCAAGGGCACCAGTGTGTATGCCGGCCGCATCGGGCAGCAGGTCGCATCCAAGGGCGTCACCATCGTCGACGACGGCACGCTGCCCGGTCGCCGCGGTTCGCTCAACATCGACGACGAAGGCACACCGACGAACTGCACCACGCTGATCGAGGATGGCGTGCTGGTGGGCTACATGCAGGACACCCACAATGCGCGCCTGATGGGCGTGGCGCCTACCGGCAATGGCCGTCGCGAATCGTTCGCGCACCTGCCGATGCCGCGCATGACCAACACCTACATGCAGGCCGGACAGGACGATCCGGAGGACATGATCCGCTCGGTGAAGAAGGGCCTGTACGCGGTCAATTTCGGCGGCGGCCAGGTCGACATCACCAGCGGCAAGTACGTGTTCTCCGCGACCGAGGCCTACCTGATCGAAGACGGCCGCATCACCGCGCCGGTGAAGGGCGCCACCCTGATCGGCAACGGCCCCGAGACGATGCAGAAGGTGAAGATGGTCGGCCATGACCTGGCGCTGGACCAGGGCGTCGGCATCTGCGGCAAGGACGGCCAGAGCGTGCCGGTGGGCGTGGGCCAGCCGTCGCTGCTGATCGAAGGGCTGACGGTGGGCGGGACGAAGGCGTGAAGCCTGCCTGTCTGTACCTTCTCCCTTCGGGAGAAGGTGGCGCGAAGCGCCGGATGAGGGGCGAGCGGAGTCACGATGTTTGATGCATCTCGACTTTCGTCGCCCCTCACCCCAACCCCTCTCTCCCGCAGGGGCTTCCTTCGGTCGCCGACGGGAGAGGGGCTACTCGGCGGCGGCTTCGTCGTCCTGCGTGTCCGTCGAGGCCAGCAGCTCACGCACTTCGCGGAACAGTTCGCGGAATGCGCGTGGCGGCTTGTTCTTCGCGCGTTCGTCGGTGGCGTTGCGGACCAGCTGGCGAAGCTTCTGCCGGTCGGCCGTGGGGAATTCCTCCAGCAGCGCGGCCAGCGCGTCGTCGCCATCGGCCAGCAGACGGTCGCGCCACTGTTCGGCCTGGTGCAGCAGGGCGGTTTCGCGACGCGCGGCTTCGCCGCCCTCGTCCATCGCGTCGCGGATCGCCTCCAGCACTTCATCTTCCTCGCGCCGCATCTGCTTGGCGAGGAACTGCAACTGGCGCTTGTGCGCGATGTGCGAGGTGATGCGCTGCGTTTCCACGATGTGCGGCATCAGCTCCTCGGGAATCGGCAGGCGCGCCAGCTGCGCGGCGGGAAGCGCCACCAGCTTCTCGGCCAGGCTGCGGATCTCCAGCGCCTCGATCCGCTGCTGGGTGCGGCTGGGGCTATAGAATTCGCCGGTTTCGGGGTCGCGTCCGCGCATGGTGAAGCCTCTCTGTCGCTTCCGCGGTGCGCCGTGGAAGCCTGATCGAATGCCGATCCGTCGCCCGTGCGCGGATCTCACTGGATACAAGGATAAAGCATTGAACGCCACCGCCCTGACTTCCCCTGACGACAGCCTGGCCCGGCTCGAACGCCTGGAGGCGCTGTCGCGGCGCCTGCTGGACCGCGCGCGGGCCCACGGTGCCACCCAGGCCGAGGTGAGCTGCAGCGAGGAAACCGGCCTCAACGTCAACGTGCGCCTGGGCGACGTGGAGACGGTGGAGTCCACCCGCGACCGCGGCATCGGCGTGACCGTCTACTTCGGCAAGCGCAAGGGCAGCGCCAGTACCGCCGACCTGCGCGAGGAGAGCCTGGAAGCCACGGTGGAACAGGCCTGCGCCATCGCGCGTTTCACCGAGGACGACGAGGCCGCCGGGCTGGCTGATGCCGCGCTGATGGCGCGCGAGTTCCCGGATCTGGATGTCTGGCATCCCTGGGCGCTGGACATGGACCGCGCCGTCGATCTGGCGCTGGCCTGCGAAGCGGCCGGCCGCGACGCCGACGCGCGCATCGAGAACTCCGACGGCGCTTCCATCGGCAGCGGCGAAAGTCTGTCGGTGTACGCCAATTCGCACGGCTTCATCGGCCGCGAGCGCGACACCCAGCATACGATCGGCTGCGCGCTGATCGCCGGGCAGGGCGATGCCATGCAGCGCGACGGCTGGTACAGCACCGCACTGTCGCACCAGGAACTGGAAGATCCGGCAGCCATCGGCCGCAAGGCCGCCGAACGCACGGTGGCGCGCCTGCAGCCGCGCTCGCTCGCCACCGGCGAGTATCCCGTCCTGTTCTCGGCGGAGGTCGCGCGTTCGCTGGTCGGCCACCTGCTGGGCGCGGTCTCCGGCGGCGCGCTGTACCGGAAGGCCAGCTTCCTGCTGGATCATGTGGGCCAGCGCATCTTTCCCGACTGGTTCGCCATCGAGGAACTGCCGCTGCTGCCGCATGGCCTGCGTTCGGCCGCGTTCGATGCCGAGGGCGTGGCGACGAAGCGCTCCCACCTCATCCGCGATGGCGTGCTGGAGCGATACGTGCTGGGCAGTTACTCGGCGCGCAAGCTCGGCCTGCAGACCACCGGCAACGCCGGCGGCGTGCACAACCTGCAGGTGAAGGCGAACGCGGACGGTTTCGACGACCTGCTGGCGGGCATGCGCACCGGCCTGCTGGTCACCGAGCTGATGGGGCAGGGCGTGAACAGCGTGACCGGCGACTATTCGCGCGGTGCGGCGGGGTTCTGGGTGGAGCAGGGTGTGATCGCTTACCCGGTGGACGGCATCACCATCGCCGGCAACCTCAAGACGATCTTCGCGGGCATCGAGGCGGTGGGTCGCGATGTGGACCGCCGCTCCCATGTCGGTGTGGGCTCCGTCCTTGTCGGCCGCATGACCGTGGCGGGCGAATAGGCGAAAGCGGGGTCCGTGGCCGCCGTCGGCGCGGTTACCCGTTATGCTTGGCATGCGGAGTGCTGCGGGGGATCGCGGCACTCGACCGCCCACCCACCACTTAGGGGAATCACCTAGATGAGCGAATTCGACAACGTCACCGCACCGCCGCCGCCGACCGCAGGCGATGCGCCCCAGGACCAGCGCACCATGTCGCTGCTGGCGCACCTGCTGGGCATCGTCACCGGCCCGATCGGCGCGCTGATCATCTGGCTGGTCAGCAAGGACGATGCATCCAAGGGCTTCGTCGTGGACCAGTCCAAGGAAGCGCTGAACTTCCAGATCACGGTGTTCATCGCCATCGTCATCTCGTGGATCCTGGCCTTCGTGCTGATCGGCCTGCTGCTGATGCCGCTGGTCGGCATCGCCAACCTGGTGCTGTGCATCATCGCCGGCATCAAGGCCAACAACGGCGAGTCCTACCGTTATCCGTTCGCCCTGCGCCTGATCAAGTAAGCGATCATCGCGGGGAAAAGCCCGGCAATGCCGGGCTTTTTTCATGCCCTCGCTCAGTGGGCGCGATGGATCGCCAGCTCGCCGAGCGCGCGCAGCGCATCGGCACCGCCGCCGTACGGGGCCAGCGCCTCGCGCATGAGGGCATCCAGTTCGGCGAGTTTCGCCTTCGCGCCGTCCATGCCCAGCAGGGCCGGATAAGTCGACTTGGCCTGCGCCACATCCTTGCCGGCGGTCTTGCCCAACTGTTCGGAACTGGCCTCGATGTCGAGGATGTCGTCGCGCACCTGGAACGCCAGCCCCAACGCCGTGGCGAAATCGTCCAGCCGCGCGAGCGTGGCGGCATCCGCTGCGCCGGCCAGCGCGCCCATGCGCACGGCCGCGCGGATCAGGGCGCCGGTCTTCAGGGCGTGCATCCGCTGCAGGTCGTCCAGTGTCTGCTGCGACCCGGTGGCATCGATGTCCAGCGCCTGGCCGCCGCACATGCCGGCGGCACCGGAGGCCTGCGCCAGCGTGCCGAGCCAGTCCACCCGCAGGGTCGCCGCGACCGTAGCCGAGGCCAGCACCTCGAACGCGCGCGTCTGCAACGCGTCGCCGGCGAGGATGGCGGTGGCTTCGTCGAAGGCGATGTGCACCGTGGGCTTGCCGCGGCGCAGATCGTCGTCGTCCATCGCCGGCAGGTCGTCATGCACCAGCGAATAGGCATGGATCAGCTCGACCGCGATGGCCGGCGCATGCAGCGTGGCCTCATCCGCCTGCAGCAGCGTGCCGCCGGCGTAGACCAGCAGGGCGCGCATGCGCTTGCCGCCGCCGAGCACGGCGTGGCGCATGGCGGCATGCAGGCGTCGCGGGGCGGTGTCGGCCGGTGGCAGCGCCCGATCCAGATGGCCTTCCAGCGCTGCCGCCCAGGCGGCGAAACGCGGATCAGCGGCCATCGGGCGCGGGCGCGAAGGCGTCGCCGTTCTCCGGCTGTTCCGGATCGCTGAGCAGGCGCACGCGCAGTTCCGCCTGTTCGAGCGCGGCCTGGCACTGGCGATACAGGCCGACCCCGCGTTCGTAGGCGGCCAACGAGGCTTCCAGGCTCAGGTCGCCGTGTTCCATCTTCTCGACCAGTTGTTCGAGTTCGTCCAGCGACTGCTCGAAGTGGGCGACGGGCGAGGCGTCTGCGGGGGTCTTCTTAGCCATGCGGCAAGTGTGGGGATCGGGCGCGGTCAGGTCAAACGCAGGGCAGGCTCAGCCGCGCTGCCACACCAGTCGCGCGCCGTGCGTCCGCAACCAGGTGTCGGCATCGGCCGACAGGACGAGATCGCCCGCCGCCCACAGCATGTCGCCACGCCAGAGCAGCGGAAGCTGGCGGCGCTCCCAGGGCGGGATACCGAGCGCCTGCAGCACGTCCTTCAGGGCGTGATGGTGGAACCGGCCCGGCAGGGCGATGCGCTCGCCGCCGCGGCGCGCACCTACCCGCAAGGGCGTATCGAACCGGTGGTCGCCGCCCTCCAGCGACAGGCTGCCACCCTCCGGCAGTGCGAGCGGGACCGTCCCGTCCCAGTCGGCATGCCAGTCCGCGGGCAGGACGCCGCGCATGCGCTCGGCATGCAGGAGCCCGCGCCATCGACGCACCACCGCACCCTGCCAGACGAATTCCGCCTGCGCATCGGCCCGCGCATCCAGCAGGTGGGCTTCGATGCGTGCCACCCCTTCGGCCGGCAGCGGCGGCAGCGACAGCCGCTCGATCCATCGGCGCAAGACACGCGCGCGCTGTGCGCGTGCGACCTCGCGCAGCGGGGCGATGGCCAGCGCGGCCGGGTCGGCGGTGGCCGCTTCCGCGAGCAGACGGTCATCCTGTCGCGCCAGCAGGTCGGCGGCCTCCGCGCTGAGCGTCGCGCTGCGCGCGAACGCCGCATCCGCCTGCGGCCAGCGCAGCCGCAGGCGGGGCAGGATGTCGTGGCGGAGGAAGTTGCGGTCTGCGTCGGTGCGGACGTTGCTGGGGTCTTCGATCCATCGCAGTCCGTGAGCCAGGGCATAGGCCTGCAATGCGTCGCGCGGCGTGCGTAGCAGCGGCCGCCATTGCCATCCGGGGCCGAAGCGGCGCCAGGGCCGCATCCCCGCCAGCCCGTCGGGGCCGGAGGCGCGCAGGGCGCGCAGCAGGAAGGTCTCCGCCTGGTCTTCCAGATGGTGGGCCGTGGCCAGGATATCGCCGGGCGCCATGACGGCGGCGAACGCCTCGCGCCGTGCATGCCGTGCCGCCGCTTCAGGACCTTCGCCCCGGGTGGCATCCACCCGTACATGGCGCACCTGCAGCGGGACATCCAGCGCCGCACAGGCCGCGGCACAGTGCGCCACCCAGGCGTCGGCTTCAGGTTGCAGGCCATGGTGCACGTGGACGGCGCCCAGTCCGCGGCGCTGCAGATCAGGATCCTGCGCTAGGCGATGCAGCAGGACGGTCGAATCGCATCCGCCGCTCAACGCCACCCACACGCGTCCTTCCGTGGCGGCGGGCAGTAGGGGCAGGGACGGGGACGGAGGGCGCATCCGCGCATGCTAGCGATGAAGCTGCCGGCACGCAGCCTCGGTCCATCATCGTGGCCACGCCTGCGCCCCGGGCTGCCGTGCTTCGGAAGCCGATTCCGGCGAACGGAACGATGCGTCGGCCGCATCGCGCGGGCCGTGCCGCGCGCGACGCTCTACCTGACCTGTTGCAGGATGACGATCAGGGCGGCGGTCCAGCACGCGCCGACGAACAGACCCAGCACCAGGTGCTGGCTGACGCCCGCGCGATGGAAGCGCCAGCGGTTCACTCCCAGCGCCACGATCACGGGCAGCACGAACAGGACCGTCGGCAGCATCCACCAGGGCAACGACAGCAGGTCCATTCCACTCTCCCGCATGCATGGCCGACGATGCGCCGGCCTGCGTACATCATCGCGCACGGCGCGCGCGCCGGCCTTGATCGTGGTCAACCGTCCGTCGTCGACGGTCCGGGCGCTCGCTGCCCGGGCTTCAGGCCGCTTCGTACGCGCCGTAACCGCGCAGGCGCGCGTAGCGCTTCTGCAGAAGTTGTTCGACCGGGAGCCGTTCCAGCGCATCGAGTTCGTTGAGCAGCACGGCCTTCAGGCGCACCGCCATCTGGCGCGGGTTGCGGTGTGCGCCGCCGATGGGTTCGCGCACCACCTTGTCGACCAGGCCCAGCCCGTGCAGGCGCCTGGCGGTCAGGCCCAGTTGTTCGGCAGCGTCCTTGGCCTTTGCGGCGTCCTTCCACAGGATCGACGCGCAGCCTTCCGGCGAGATCACCGAGTAGGTGCCGTACTCCAGCATCAGCGTGCGGTCGCCGACGCCGATGGCCAGCGCGCCGCCGCTGCCGCCCTCGCCGATCACCGTGCAGATGATCGGGATCTTCAGTTCCGCCATTTCCATCAGGTTGCGGGCGATGGCTTCGGACTGGCCGCGCTCTTCCGCGCCCACGCCCGGATAGGCGCCCGGGGTGTCGATGAAGGTCAGCAGCGGCAGCTTGAAGCGTTCGGCCATCTTCATCAGGCGCAGCGCCTTGCGGTAACCCTCCGGACGCGGCATGCCGAAGTTGCGCGCGATCTTGCTCTTGGTGTCGCGGCCCTTCTGGTGGCCGATGATCATCACGCTGCGGCCGTCGATGCGGCCCAGGCCACCGACGATGGCGCTGTCGTCGGCGAAGGCACGGTCGCCTGCCAGTTCCTGGAACTCGTCGCAGAAGACCTTGATGTAGTCCAGCGTGTACGGGCGTGCCGGGTGGCGGGCCAGCTGCGAGACCTGCCAGGGCGTCAGGTCGCGGAAGATCTGCGCCGTGCGGATGCGCAGCTTGTCCTGCAGGGCGTGCACCTCGGCATCGACATTCACCGCCGGCCCGGTGCTGGCGGCGCGCAGGTCCTGGATCTTGGCTTCCAGGTCGGCGATGGGTTGTTCGAAGTCGAGGTAGTTCGGATTCATCTGCGGGCCGTGGGCCGGAAAGGGGGAAAGTGTAGCCGAAGCACCCCGACGGTCACGTACGGGGGGGTAGGGCCGTGACGCCGTCAGTTCGCCCACGGCCGGTAGAAGGCCGGCTTGGCGGTACGCACGCCGGGCATGGCGCGCAGGGCGTCCAGCAGTTCGGCATCCACGCGCACCGCCTTCTGGCCGTTGAGGTCCAGCATGCCGGCGATCACGCCGTCGCCGGCGCCCATCAGCAGGTCCAGGCGCAGCGGCGTGCCGCCGGGACGATGCCGCGACAGCAGGGCGTCCACGCGCTCCCACAGGCCCGGCACGCGCAGGTCCAGGCGCAGTTGCAGGCGTTGCGCATGCTGCTGGCACAGCTGCGCGTAATCCCACACCTGGCGGATGCGCAGGCTGTAGCCGCCACTGAATTCGTCCTCGCGCAGGCCGCCCTTGATGACCAGCACGCGGTCGCGCGTCAGCAGCGCACCGAACTCGGACAGCGCGTCGGAGAACGCGCTGCACTCTATACGCCCGCGTCCGTCTTCCAGCTGCACGAACACCTGGCTGTCGCCCTTGCGCCGGATGCCCACCACCTGGCCGGCGACGATCGCGTTGACCTCCGGGCGCCAGCCTTTCTTGTCGCCGCCGGATGAGCTGGACCAGATGCGGTCCAGCTCGCTCAGGTCGCTGCCGACCAGCGAGCGCAGGTCGTCGCGGTACGGGTCCATCGGGTGGCCGCTGAGGTAGTGGCCCAGCGTCTCGCGTTCGCCGTGCAGCTTCTGCATCAGCGGCCATTCGTCCGTCACCGGCAGGTCGACGTGGATATCGTCGCCCCCGCTGCTGGAGCCGAACATGTCGACGATGCCGGCGTTGCGGTTCTTGCTGATCTGGTCGATGGCCTTCAGCACTTCGGGCAACTGCAGCGCCAGCGAGGCGCGGTTGCGGCCCAGCGCGTCCAATGCGCCCGCGTTGATCAGCGCTTCCAGCGCACGCTTGTTGAGCTTGGACGAATCGACGCGCTTGCAGAAATCGAACAGGTCGCGGAACTCGCCTCCCTCGCGCCGCGCCTCGACGATGCTCTCGCACACGCCCTGGCCCACGCCCTTCACCGCGCCCAGGCCGTAGCGGATGGTGCCGGCATCGGTGGCCACGAACATGAAGTCCGAATGGTTCACGTCCGGCGGCCGCACGTCGAGGCCCAGCCCGCGCGCTTCGTCGAGGAAGCCGACCACCTTCTCGGTCTTGTCCATGTCCGAGGACAGCGTGGCCGCCATGAATTCGGACGGGTAGTGCTTCTTCAGCCACGCGGTCTGGTAGGCGACCAGCGAGTACGCGGCGGCGTGCGACTTGTTGAAGCCGTAGCCGGCGAACTTCTCCATCAGGTCGAAGATTTCGTCGGCCTTGCGCTCGTCCACGCCGCCCTTGGCGGCGCCCTCGCGGAAGATCTCGCGGTGCTTGGCCATTTCGGCCGGCACCTTCTTGCCCATCGCGCGGCGCAGCAGGTCGGCGCCGCCCAGCGAGTAGCCGCCGACGATCTGCGCCATCTGCATGACCTGCTCCTGGTAGACCATGATGCCGTAGGTCTCTTCCAGCATGGTCCGCGTGCGCGGGTCGGGGTATTCGAATTCTTCGCGGCCGTGCTTGCGCTCGACGAACGACGGGATCATGTCCATCGGGCCGGGGCGGTACAGCGCGTTCAGCGCGATCAGGTCTTCGAAACGATCGGGCTTGGCTTCCTTCAGCGCGCGGCGCATGCCCGAGGATTCAAACTGGAACACCGAGCCCGTGTTGCCGTTGGCGAACACGTCGCGGTAGACACTGGCGTCGTCCAGGGGAATGGCGGCGATGTCGAGCGGCGGCAGCCCGGCGCGCGCATGCCGTGCGTTGATCGCCTTCACCGCCCAGTCGATGATCGTCAGCGTGCGCAGGCCCAGGAAGTCGAACTTCACCAGGCCGACCGCTTCCACGTCGTCCTTGTCGAACTGGGTGACCGGGTTCTTGCCGCGCCCGCCTTCGTCGTGTTCGGCGAACAGCGGGCAGAAGTCCGACAGCGGCGACGGCGCGATCACCACGCCGCCGGCGTGCTTGCCGGCATTGCGGGTGAGGTCTTCCAGCTGCCGCGCCAGGTCGATCAGGTCGCGGACGTCGTCCTCGTCGCGGTAGCGGTCGATCAGTTCCTGCGACGCGGCCTCGCTGCTGCCTTCGCCCATCGCGTCCTTCAGCGACACGCCCAGGATGTTGGGGATGAGCTTGGCCACGCCGTCGACCAGGCCGTACGGGAAGCCGAGCACGCGGCCGGCATCGCGCACCACCGCCTTGGCCGCCATCGTGCCGTAGGTGATGATCTGGCTGACGCGGTCGCGGCCGTACTTGCGCGCGACGTAGTCGATCACCTCGTCGCGCCGGTCCATGCAGAAGTCGATGTCGAAGTCGGGCATCGACACGCGTTCCGGGTTGAGGAAGCGCTCGAACAGCAGGCCGTACGGCAGCGGGTCCAGGTCGGTGATCTGCAGCGCCCACGCCACCAGCGAGCCGGCGCCGGAGCCGCGGCCCGGGCCGATCGGGATGCCGTGGTTCTTCCCCCACTGGATGAAGTCGGCCACGATCAGGAAGTAGCCGGGGAAGCCCATCTTGCAGATGGTGTCCAGCTCGAAATCCAGTCGCTTCGCGTAGTCCTCGCGCGTATGGCCGGGCGCCAGCGGATTCTTCTCCAGGCGCGCCTTCAGGCCGTCGTGCGACTGGCGGCGGATCCAGCTGTCCAGCGTTTCGTCGTCGGGCACGGGATACGCGGGCAGGAAGTACGTGCCCAGCCGCATCTCGATGTTGCAGCGCTGCGCCAGCGCCCGCGTGTTGTCGATGGCGTCCGGCACGTCGGCGAACAGTTCGGCCATCTGCTCGGCCGACTTCATGTACTGCTCGGTGCTGTATTCGCGCGGGCGCTTGGGGTCGTCCAGCACGCGGCCGGACGCGATGCACACGCGGGCTTCGTGCGCGTCGAAATCGTCCGGCGACAGGAAGCGCACGTCGTTGCTGGCGATCACCGGCATGCCGCGGGTGCCTGCGGCATGCAGGGCGAAGGCATTGAACGCCTCCTCGCCCTCGCGCTGCGTGCGCGTCAGTTCAAGGTGCAGGTCCTCGCCGAACGTACGCTGCCAGTCGGCCAGGTGCTGTTCGGCCAGGTCGTGACGGCCGGTCAGCGCCAGACGGCCGGCCAGGCTCTGCCGGCCGATGATGGCGAACAGGCCCTGGTGGTCTGCGCGCAGCCATTCCGGTTCGATGGCAACGCCGTCGGTGCGGTGGCCTTCCATCCATGCGCGCGAGAGCAGCCGCGACAGCGAGAGGTAGCCTTCGCGGTCGCGGCACAGCAGGGTCACCGGCCATGGCGCTTCGCCGCCTTCGGCGACCATCACGTCGGCGCCGGCGATGGGCTTGATGCCCACGCCCTCGGCGGCCTTGTAGAACTTCACCAGCGCGAACAGGTTGTTGCGGTCGGTGACCGCCAGTGCGGGCATGCCCAGTTCCACCGCCCGGCTCAACAGGTTGGCCTGCTTGGCCTTCTTCGGGTCGGCGTGGTCCGGCTTTTCGGGCACGCGGATGATCGAATCCGCAAGCGAAAACTCGGTGTGCAGGTGGAGGTGGACGAAACGGGAAGACATGCCGGCTCGGAGTGCTGTCAGGGCAGCGTACCGGCGGGGGTGGGGTGGGGCAAGGCTTGACATTCCCGGCCCGCGGAACGGGCGGGGAAGAAGAAAAAAGAGCCGCCCGGGGTGGGGCGGCATCGGGGAAAACCCGAGGGGTCGGGTGGGTGAGGGCGCGGCTGTGGGGGGCCGCGCCGGGTTCAGTGGATGCGGAACATCGGCACCGGTTCGGGGGCGTAGCTGCCGAAGCGCACGTGCCTCAGGTGCGTTTCTAGTGCCGCTTCGGCGTTGCGTGCGGCCTCCCAGTCGGCACGGGTGTAGCGCAGGGCGTCGTGCGGGCATCCGCGCAGCTGGGCCTCGAGATTGCGCAGGCGGCGGAAGTCCAGGTAGCGCGCGGTCTCATCGGCCACCAGCAGCCAGGTGGCTTCATCCAGCGAGGCGGCCTCCTGGCTGCGCAGCAGCGCCAGCGCCTGCAGCAGGCGCGTACGCACGATGCCTTCGGATGACCAGTCGCGATCCGCCAGCAGACTGCGCAACAACTGCACGCGCGCGTCGTCCACGGGACGGGGCGGGAATGCGGGAGATGGAGTGACGGGGTTCAGCAGGGGCATGGTGCACCTCGTGGGGGAGAGGGCTCCCGCGCGGGGTGGTGCGCAGGATGCGGGACCATGGTGCGCGCAGGCGGGAGCGCGCGCGCCTGCTGAAAGCCATCGTGACGATGGACACCGTGCCGGAGGTCACGCCCCAAGAGGCGCGCTGCGTCAGCGCCGGTCGAGCGCTTCGCGCACGGGGGCGAAGCTGCGCCGGTGGTGCACGCACGGACCATGCTGCGCCAGCGCGGACAGGTGCGCGGCCGTGGGATAGCCCTTGTGCTGGTCGAAGCCGTACTGCGGGAATGCCGCATGCAGCTGCACCATCATGCGGTCCCGCGACACTTTCGCCAGGATCGAGGCCGCCATGATGGCCGGCTCGATCGCATCGCCGCCGATCAGGGTTTCGGCCATGCAGTTCAGCCCTTTCGGTGCGCGGTTGCCGTCGATGCGGACCAGTTCGGGGAACGGCTGCAACGCCATGACCGCGCGACGCATGCCTTCCATCGTCGCCTGCAGGATGTTGAGACGGTCGATCTCATCGGGCTCGACGAAGGTCACGTGCCACGCCAGCGCATGTTCCTGGATCAGCGGAAACAGCGCTTCGCGCTTGGCTTCGCTGAGCTGCTTGGAGTCGTTGAGTCCTGCGATGGGACGCGATTCGTCCAGGATCACGGCCGCGACGGCCACGGGCCCCGCGAGGGGTCCTCGACCTGCTTCGTCCACACCGGCAACGAGGCGGACGACAGGATCGGGGAACAGTGACGCCGAGGTCATCGTGGAGTGCTCCTTGTAGGAGCGACGCAAGTCGCGACCGCGGAAATGACATCCACGCGGATTTTCCCCAAGGCATGAGAGGGGGCGGAGGGGCGTTGTCCGTCGGGCGATGCTGACGCAGCGGGAATCATGGTTGCGGTCGCGACTTACGTCGCTCCTACAGGAGATGGGAAAACCAGCTCCGCTACCGCAGCAGCGGCACTTACAGAAGCATCCTGCCGCAGTTGTCCATGCAGGCGCCGGTAGATCGGCTGCAGGGCGGCGACGGCCTCCGGTTCGCGGAACCAGCGCAGCACGGCAGAGGACAACGGTTCGGGCGTGCAGTCGTCCTGCATCAGTTCGGGCGCGATGTCCTCGCCGGCCAGCACGTTGGGCAGTGCATAGCGTTCCACCTTCAGCAGGCCCAGCCCCTTCACGATGCGGTAGGTCAGCGGCGCGATGCGATAGCCGACGACCATCGGCCGCTTGCACAGCATCGCTTCCAGGGTAGCGGTGCCCGACGCGAGCAGGACCGCATCGCTGGCGATCATCGCTTCGCGCGCCCGGCCGTCGAGCAGGTGCCAGGTGGAATCGACCCCCTGCAAGGAGATCTGCGCCTCCAGCGCCTGCCGGCAGGCGGCATTGGCGGCGGGGATGACGATCTGCAGCCCCGGGACCTGCTCGGCCACCCTGCGTGCCGCTTCGAAGAAGACCGGTGCCAGCCGGCCGATCTCGCCCAGGCGGCTGCCGGGCAGTACGGCCAGGGTGGGCGCGTCGGGCGACAGGCCGAGCGCGGCGCGTGCGGACGCGCGATCGGGCTCCATCGGAATCTCGTCCGCCATCGGATGGCCGACGAAGCGTGCATCGACCGCATGCCGTGCATAGATCGGCGGTTCCATCGGGAACAGGCACAGCACGCGGTCGGCGCTGTGGCCGATCTTCTCGGCACGCTTCTCGCGCCAGGCCCAGACCGACGGACTGACGTAGTGCACCGTGCGCACGCCGCGTTCCTTCAGCCAGCGCTCGACGCCGAGGTTGAAGTCGGGTGCGTCGATACCGATATAGACGTCCGGCTTCCAGTCCAGCACGCGCAGGCGGAAGGCCTTGCGCAGGCGCAGCAGGCGCGGCAGGTGGCGCAACACCTCGGCCAGGCCCATCACGGCCAGTTCGTTCGCGTCGAACCAGGTGTCGCAGCCCGCGGCGCGCATCGCATCGCCCCCGACGCCGGCGAATTCGGCGTTCGGGAAGCGCGCCTTCAGTGCGGCGATCAGGCCGGCGCCGAGTCCGTCGCCCGACGCTTCGCCGGCGCAAAGGATGAAGCGGGGAGCAGGGCGGGAAACGGGGAATGGACCGTCGGAACTGAGGGCTTCATGCGGCGGAACCACGTGCTGCACACCCGCATTCCCCTTTCCCTGTTCCCCGTTTCCGCCGTTGTTCATCGCTGCAACGGCCGCTCGCCGCTTTCGATGAAATGCAGCAGCGCCTTGACGTCGGCGCTCGCCTCGGCCTGTTCGGCCAGCTGCTGTTTGGCTTCCGCCAGCGGCAGCCCGGCCACGTACAGCGTGCGGTAGGCGCGCTTGATGGCGGCGATGCGGTCGGCGTCGAAGCCGCGTCGCTTCAGGCCTTCGCTGTTGATGCCGCGCGGCCGACCGGCGGCGTCGCCCGCCACCATCGTGAAGGGCGGCACGTCGCCGCTCAGCAGGACGCCCATGCCGATGAAGGCATGCGCCCCGACGCGGCAGAACTGGTGCACGCCGGCGAAGCCGCTCATGATCACCCAGTCCTCGATGGTGACGTGGCCTGCCAGCGTCGAATTGTTGGAGAACACGCAGTGATTGCCGACGATGCAGTCGTGCGCGACGTGCGTGTAGGCGAGCAGCATGTTGTCGCTGCCGACGCGGGTGATGCCGCCCCCGGCGCCGGTACCGCGGTTCACGGTGACGAACTCGCGCACCTGGTTGCGGTCGCCGATGACCAGTTCGACGCGTTCGCCCTTGTACTTCTTGTCCTGCGGGTCGCCGCCAATCGCGGCGTGGCCGACGAAATGGTTGTCGCGGCCGATGCGGGTGGGGCCGGTGACCGAGCAATGCGGACCGATCACCGTGCCGTCGCCGATCTCGACCTCGGGACCGACGTAGGCGAACGGACCGATGCGCACGCCTTCACCCAGCATCGCGCCGGGGTCGACGACCGCGCTGGGATGGATGGCGGTGGGGGCGCTCATCTCAGCGGGTGTCCTCGGCGCACAGCACGTCGGCGCAGGCGACCTGTTCGCCGTTGACCGAGGCCACGCCGGTGTAGAAGGCCATGTTGCGGATCAGCCGCTTCAGGGTGACGTCCAGGTCCAGGCGGTCGCCGGGCACCACCATCCGGGTGAAGCGCGCGTTCTCCACCTTCACCATGTAGAACATGCGTCCCGCGGTGTCGCCCTGGTGCGAGAGCTGGGTCAGCAGGCCGCCGGCCTGCGCCAGCGCCTCGATGATCAGCACGCCCGGCATGATCGGGCGGTCCGGGAAGTGGCCGGTGAAGAAGGGCTCGTTCTGGGTGATGTTCTTGTAGGCCAGTACGCGCTTGTCCTTCTCGAACTCCACCACGCGGTCCACCAGCAGGAACGGGTAGCGGTGCGGCAGCAGCTTGCGGATGGTGGCCGCGTCGACGGGCAGTTGCAGGTCCAGGGTCATCGGGTTTCCTTGTCGGCCGCCAGCACGCGTCGTGCCAAGGCGTCCAGTTGCTTGAAGCGGGCGGCGTTCTTGCGCCAGGTACGGTTGTCGGTCAGCGGCGTGCCGCTGGAATACTCGCCGGGCTCGGTGATCGAGCTGGTCACCAGCGACATCGCGGTGACCACCACGCGGTCGCAGATCTCCAGGTGGCCCAGCACGCCGGCGGCGCCGCCGATCAGGCAGTAGCGGCCGATGCGCGCACTGCCGGCGGCGGCGCTGCAGCCGGCCATCGCGGTATGCGCGCCGATGCGGACGTTGTGGCCGATCTGGATCTGGTTGTCCAGGCGCACGTCCTCCTCCAGCACCGTGTCGTCCAGCGCGCCGCGGTCGATGGTGGTGTTCGCGCCGATCTCGCAGTCGTCGCCGATCACCACGCCGCCGAGCTGCGGCACCTTGATCCAGTGGCCGCTGTCCATGGCCAGGCCGAACCCGTCGGCGCCGATCACCGCGCCGGGGTGGACCAGGACGCGCTGGCCCAGGCGTACGCGCGTGACCAGGGTGACGCGTGCGATCAGTTCGCAACCGTCGCCGACCACGCAGTCCTCCCCGATGATGCAGCCCGGCCCGAGCACGCTGCCCTCGCCGATGACGCTGCGGGCGCCCACCGTGACGAAGGGACCCACATGGGCGCCCGGCGCGATGCGTGCGGTGGGATCGATCACGGCATTCGGATGGATGCCGGGCTCACGGGCCTGCCTGCGTTCGAACAGCGCCGCCATCTTGGCGAACGCGGTGTAGGGATCCTTCGCGATGAGGACGGCGCCGGGCGCGGCGTCGGCATCCTCGGCGCGCATCACCACCAGGCTGGCGCGACTGTCGCCCAGTTGGCCGCGATAGCGGCTGTTGGCGAGGAAGGCGAGCTGTCCCGGCTCGGCGCGGGCCAGTGTGGCCACGCCTTCGATGTCCAGGCTGGCATCGCCGCGCAGTTCCAGACCGAAACGGTCGGCCAGCTCGCCGGAAGTGAAGGAGGGAGGGGTCATAGGCCGCGTAGTTTAGCCCCTGCTGCCCCAGAACCGCTTCCACGGGGGCGTATGGTGGACAGCAGAAGGGGGGCCGCAGCCCCCCCTTCCTTCACGCCGGATCGTGCACCGCGGCCGTCAGAACGCGCCGCCGAAGGTGAACTGCAGGCGCTCCAGCTCGTCGCCGTCCTCCTTCTTCAGCGGGAAGGCGTAGCTGATCGAGATCGGTCCGACCGGGGCACGCCACAGCAGCGCGACGCCCGTGGAGGCGCGCAACTGGCCGGCGTCGAAGTTGTCCACGCCGTCGAACACGTTGCCGAAATCGAAGAACGCCGATACGCGCGCCGCGTTGGAGTCGAACAGCTTCGGGAAGATCAGTTCGACCGAGCCGGTGGTCTTCAGCGAACCGCCCAGCGGCTGGCCGCGGTAGCCGCTGATGACTTCCGAGCGCGGGCCCAGCGTGTTGTCGCGGAAGCCGCGGACCGAGCGGGTGCCGCCGGCGTAGAAGTTCTCGAAGAACGGCAGGCCGCTGGCGACCAGGGTCCGTTGCAACGTGCCACCGTCCGCGCAGGTGCCGTCCGCAGCCGGCGCGGTGGTGCTGTTGCTCTGGCCCGGGATCTGCGGATCGGAGCCGTTCACGCGGCAGATGTAGCGGTAGATGTCCGAGCCGTAGCTGTCGCCGTAACCGATCTCGGCGCGGGTGTTGAGCACGAACGAGGGGCTGAGCGACCAGTACTTGGAGAACTCGTAGTTGAGCTTGTAGTACTCGACGGTGGAACCGGGCAGCGCGATCTCCGCCGAGATGCGCTGGTAGGTGCCGCCGGTGGGCATGAAGTAGTCGTTGCGCGTGTCGCGCGCCCAGCCCAGCTCCGTCCGCCAGGCATGGAACGTGCGCTGGCCGACCGCGTCGATGTAGTCGATGATCGACTGCGGCGTGGAGCCGCCGAAGGTCAGGATCTCGTTGCTGTCCACGCCGAACAGCAGCGACACGGTATCGTTTTCGGTGATCGGCAGGCCCAGGATGCCCTGCGCCGCGGCGCTGGTGGTGGAGTACTGCGCGGTGTTGAAGTCCGAGTAGTCGAACTCGCGCCACCACAGGTTGTAGCCCAGCGACATGCCTTCGTCGGTGAAGAACGGGTTGGTGTACGAGAACGAATAGCGCTGCAGGTAGTCGCTGCGCTGCGCCTCGACGGCCACGCGGTTGCCGCCGCCCAGGAAGTTGTTCTGCGACAGCTGGATGGAGGTGGTCAGGCCGGACAGCTGCGAATAACCCAGGCCGAACACGAAGCTGCCCGAGGTGGTTTCCTTGACGTTGAACACCACGTCCACCTGGTCCGTCGTGCCGGGGACCGGCGTGGTCTCGACGTCGACGGTCTCGAAATAGCCCAGGCGGCGCAGGCGCACGCGCGAGCGGTCCACCGCCACCTGCGAGAACCAGCTGCCCTCGAACTGGCGCATCTCGCGGCGCATCACCTCGTCGGAGGTGCGCGTGTTGCCCTTGAAGACGATCCGGCGCACGTTGACGCGCGGGCCCGGCACCACCTGCAGGTTGATGGCGACGGTGCGGTTCTCGCGGTCGATGGTCGGAATGGGGTTCACCTGCGCGAACGCATGGCCGATGTTGCCCAGCGTGGCGGTGATGGAGTCGGACGTCATTTCCAGCAGGATGCGCGAGAACGTCTGCTCGGGCTTGACGATCACCAGCTTCTCGATCTCCTCCTTCGGCAGCACCGTGTCGCCGGTGACCTTCACGTCGGAGATCTTGTACTGCTCGCCCTCGGTGATGCCGGCGGTGATGAACATGTCGCGCTTGTCGGGACTGATCGACACCTGGGTGGAGTCGATGCTGAAGTCCACGTAGCCGCGATCCAGGTACCAGGAATTCAGGCGCTCCATGTCGCCGGACAGCTTCTCCTTGGAGTACTGGTCGTCGCGACGGTACCAGGACAGCCAGCTGGTCTCCTTGGATTCCCAGTTCTCCAGCAGGTCCTCGGTTTCGAACTTCTCGGCGCCCACCACGTTGACGTGCCTGATCTTGGCCGCCTTGCCTTCCTTCACCGCGATGGTCACGTCCACGCGGTTGCGGTCCAGCGCACTGACCGTGGGGGTGATCTCGACGTTGTACTTGCCGCGGTTGTTGTACTGGCGCACCAGTTCCTGCATCACCCGGTCCAGGCTCAGGCGGTCGAATGTCTCGCCTTCGGCCAGGCCGATGTCCTTCAGGCCCGACAGCAGGTCCTCGGTCTTGATGTCCTTGTTGCCGGTCAGGGTCAGCTTGTTGATCGCCGGGCGCTCGGTGACGGTGACCACCAGGATGTCGCCCTGGCGGTCCAGCCTGACGTCCTCGAAGAAGCCGCGCTTGTACAGCTCGCGGATCGCTTCGGCCGCCTTCGCCGGCGTGACCACGTCGCCGCGCTCGATCGGCAGATAGGTCAGGACGGTGCCGGTGGAGATGCGCTGAAGGCCATCGATGCGGATGTCGGTGGCGGTGAACGGCGCAGTGGCCAGCGGCGCGGAGGCCACGGGTGCGGCAGCGGGTTCCGTCGTCTGGGCCAGTGCCGGCATGGCGATGGCCGAAGCCAGGGCGAGGGCAAGCAGGCGGCGGGAAGGCAGTCGCGTCATCATCACATCCGGTTGGGGTGGCTCCTGCAACGCAGGGGTGGACCGCAGGGCCGCGGTCCGGGGTGTCGCCAGGGAGGGGCAGGCCGCCTTGGAGCGTGCCGGCCCTAGGGGGTCCAGGGGCATCAGGTCACCAGACGCGTCATCAGACGCAGGATGTCGTTGTAGAACGCCAGTCCCATCAGGCCCGCCAGCGCGGCCAGGCCCACGTATTGTCCGGCCACCATGTGGCGTTCGCTCAAGGGGCTGCCCTTGACCAATTCGATAAGGTAATACAGCAGGTGGCCGCCGTCCAAGACGGGGATCGGCAGCAGGTTGATGATGGCTAGGCTCAGCGACATGGCGGCCAGGAACCACAGGAACCAGTCCAGCCCGCGTTTGGCCGACACGTTGGCCACCTGGGCGATGGTGATGGGGCCGGACACGTTCTTCAGCGAGGCGTCGCCGGTCAGCATGCGACGGATCATGCCCAGCGAATCGGAGGTCAGCTTGCCGGTCTCGCGCAGCGCCGCGGGCACGGCCGCCAGCGGGCCGTAGTGCAGGGTGGCGTCGTACTCGGGGAGGCGGGTCTTTTCCGGTGCGGCCAGGCCAAGGGCCCAGTACTGGCCCTTGGCGCCGTCGGGGAGCGGGGTCAGGCGCGGCGCCAGTTCGAACGCCAGGCGCTCGCCGGCGCGGTCGACCTCGACCATCGCCATGCCGCCCCGCTTGCCCAGCGCGTCGACCTGGGCGGCGATGTCGCCGAAGCCGTGCACCGGCTGGCCGTCCACGGCCGTGACGATGTCGCCGGCCTGCAGCACGCCGTCCGCCGCCGAGCCCGGCGCGACCTTGCCGACGATGGCGGGGGTCACCCAGTGGCGCCAGACCAGCCCGCTCAGGGCGACGGCATTCTCCTGGTCGAAGCCCACCGGCAGCCGCGACAGCGGCAGGGTGCGGGTCGTGGTACCGCCGCTGGCCGTCTCCACTTCCACCGGCAGGTCGGCGCCATCGATGGCGGCCTTGGTCAGCACGATGGAGGCATCGGTCCAGGTATCGATCGTCCGGTCGCCGACCCGCAGGATGCGGTCGCCACGCTGGAAGCCCGCATCGGCCGCGATGCCCGACACGCTGCCCACGGTGGCCGAGTAGTCCTGCTTGCCGATCACGAACATCGCCCACAGCAGCGCCACGCACAGCACGATGTTGGCCAGCGGGCCAGCGGCCACCACGGCGATGCGCTGCCAGACGGACTTGCGGTTGAAGGCCTGGTCGCGCTGCGAGGCCGGAACCTCGCCCTCGGCTTCGTCCAGCATCTTCACGTAGCCGCCCAGCGGGATGGCGGCAAGGGCGAACTCGGTGCCATGGCGGTCGCGCCGCGACCACAGCGGCTTGCCGAAGCCCACCGAGAAGCGCAGCACCTTCACGCCGCAGCGGCGCGCCACCCAGTAGTGGCCGAATTCGTGGAAGGTGACCAGCACGCCCAGCGCCACGATCATCCACCAGATGGAGCCCAGCAGGTCGCTCATCGGATATCGGCGCTCATGGGGAGAGGTGGCCTGCGAGGTTGCGGTCGGTCAATCGGCGGGCCTGCGCGTCCGCCGCCAGCAGCGCGTCCAGCGAATCGGCCGGCGTCGCGGGCAGCGCGGCGAGGGCGTCCTCGACCAGCGCAGGGATGGATAGGAAACCGATGCGGCCCTGAAGAAAGGCTGAAACCGCGACTTCGTTCGCAGCATTCAGCACGGCCGGTGCGGTACCGCCCGCCGCCATCGCCTCCCAGGCCAGGCGCAGGCAGGGAAAGGCGTCGGTGTCGGGGGCTTCGAATTCCAGCCGCGGGTGCCGCAGCAGGTCCAGGCCGCCGACGCCCGAGGCGATGCGCTCGGGCCAGCCCAGGCCGACCGCCAGCGAGGTCCGCATGTCCGGCAGGCCGAGTTGTGCCAGCGTGGAGCCGTCGACGAATTCCACCAGCGAATGCACCAGGCTTTGCGGATGCACCAGCACGTCGAGCCGCTCGCGCCCCACGCCGAACAGGTGGTGGGCTTCGATCAGTTCCAGTCCCTTGTTCATCAGGGTGGCCGAATCGACCGAGATCTTGGGTCCCATCGACCATTTGGGATGGGCCACGGCCTGTTCGCGCGTCACCTGCGCCAGCTCGTCGCGGCGGCGCCCGCGGAACGGACCGCCCGAGGCGGTCAGCACGATGCGGCTGACATCGCCCTGAGCCTGTCGTGAACGCAGGCACTGGAAGATGGCGTTGTGCTCGCTGTCGATCGGGATGATCTCGGTGCCGGATGCGTCCGCTGCGCGGGTCACCAGTTCGCCGGCCAGCACCAGCGATTCCTTGTTGGCCAGCAGCAGGCGCTTGCCGGCGCGTGCCGCTGCCAGGGTGGACGACAGGCCCGCGGCGCCGACGATGGCGGCCACGACGGTGTCGCACTCCGGACCGGAGACCAGAGCATCCAGGGCCGGCGTGCCTGCATGGGCCTGCGTGGGCAGGCCAGCGTCGGCCAGGCCATCGCGCAGTCGCAGGTACGATTCCTCGTCGGCGATCACGGCGTGATCCGGCCGGTGCGCCACGCACAGGGCGATCAGCGCATCGACGCTTTGGCCGGCGGCCAGCACGCTGGCGCGATAACGGCCGGGATGGCGTGCGATGACGTCCAGCGCGGATGCGCCGATCGAGCCGGTCGCGCCCAGGACCGCCACGTTGCGAAGTGCGTGCGTGGCCATGTTCAGAATCCGAAGACTTCCTTGCCCAACACGAAGATGGGCAGGGCCGCCAGCACGCCGTCGATGCGGTCCAGCACGCCGCCGTGCCCCGGTATGACGTCGCCGGAGTCCTTGGCGCCCACGTGCCGCTTGAGCAGGCTCTCGAACAGGTCGCCCACTACCGAGAACAGCACGGTGAAGATCGCCACCAGCAGCACGCCCGGCAATTGGGCCACGCCTGCACCGGCCAGCAGCGCGCCGACCGCGGCCACCAGCATGCCGGCGGCCAGGCCACCCAACAGGCCTTCCAGGGTCTTGTTGGGGCTGATGCGCGGGGCCAGTTTGCGCCCGGCGAACCAGCGGCCACCGAAGTGGCGTCCGGCGAAGTAGGCGCCGCTGTCGGCGGCCCACACGATGGCCAGCGCCACGAACAGCCAGATGTGGCCGTTCGGCTGCGAGGAGTGGATCAACCCCAGCGCGCACCACGCCGGTACGACGGCCAGCGTGCCCGCGGCCAGCTTGAACACGCGCGCCCAGGTCTCGTGGTCGGAGGCGAAATGGAAGAAGCGCAGCCACAGCAGCGCCAGCAGCCACCAGCCTGCGCCCACCAGCGCCATCAGCCGCAGCGGCACCAGGTCGGTGGACCCGCGCGACGCCCACACCAGCAGCACCATCAGCAGCAGGTTGGCGGTCAGCAGCACTGTGCGCTGCAGGGTGTCGTCGATCTCGGCCAGCTTGAACCATTCCCACAGGCCCACCAGGAACACCAGCGCCGCCAGCATCACCAGCCACGAGGTGGGCAGCAGCAGGATGGCGCCGATGGCGAAGGGCGCCATGACCAGCGCGGCGATGACACGGGTGCGGGTGGCGCTCATGCGGGTGAATCCTCGATGGCGCCGCCGGCCACCTGGGCACTGGTCAAGCCGAAGCGGCGCTCGCGCCGGGCGAAGTCGTCCAGCGCGCGCTGCAGCAGCGTCGCGTCCAGGTCGGGCCACAGCACGTCGGTGAACCAGAGTTCCGTGTACGCCAGCTGCCACAGCAGGAAGTTGCTGATGCGATGGTCGCCGCCGGTGCGGATGAACAGATCGGGCGGGGGCAGGTCGGCCAGCGCGACGTGCGCGCCCAGCGCCGCCTCGTCGATGTCCTCCGGCCGCAGGCGCCCGGCCGCCACTTCGGCCGCCAGCGCCCTGGCCGCGAACGCGATGTCCTGGCGGCCGCCGTAGCTGGCGGCGATGACCAGGTGCAGCCGGGTATTGCAGGCGGTCAGGGCTTCGGCCGCGTCCATGCGTGCGCGGATATCCGCCGAGAAGCGCGCACGGTCGCCGATGAATCGCACGCGCACCTGCCGCCGGTGGAGTTCCTCCACCTCGCGGTCCAGCGCATTGAGGAACAGCTTCATCAGCGCGCCGACTTCCTCCTCCGGCCGTCCCCAGTTCTCGCTGGAGAAGGCGAACAGGGTCAGCGCGCCGATGCCGCGCTCCAGGCAGAAGTCGATGCAGACATTGACCGCGCGCGCGCCGGCGCGGTGGCCGATCACGCGCGGGCGACGCCGGCGCTCCGCCCACCGCCCGTTGCCGTCCATGATGACGGCCAGATGGCGGGGCACGGGTGGTGAGGCGGCAGGGGACATGGCAGTCCTCAGACCGCCATCAGTTCCTGTTCCTTGGCCTTGACCACGTCGTCGACGTCCTTGATGGACTTGTCGGTCAGCTTCTGGATCTCCTCCTCGGCGCGACGCTCGTCGTCCTCGGTGATCTGCTTGTCCTTCAGCAGGTCCTTGATCTGCTGGTTGGCGTCGCGCCGGATGTTGCGGATCGCCACCTTGGTGTCCTCGCCCTCGCCGTGCACGACCTTGGAAAGTTCCTTGCGGCGCTCCTCGGTCAGCGCGGGCAGGTTGAGCCGGATGGTGGTGCCGGCGGTGTTCGGGGTCAGGCCCAGGTCCGACGCCAGGATGGCCTTTTCGACCGCGCCCACGATCTGCTTCTCCCACGGGGTGATGGTCAGCGAGCGCGAGTCGGAGATGGTGACGGTGGCGACCTGGCTGAGCGGCACGTCCGAACCGTAGTAGTTGACCTTCAGGTGCTCGACCAGGGCCGTGGAGGCGCGGCCCGTGCGGACCTTGACCAGCGTGTGGCGGAGCGCATCGATGCTCTTGGCCATGCGCGCCTGCGCGTCTTTCTTGATGTCGTTGAGCATCGCCCTTTCCGTTGCAAAGCCTGTAAACGGCCGATTATAGGGCGATTCGGGGCCGTTGCCGACCGCCGCCGCACCGCTCAACGGGAATGATGCGGCGCCGCATCGTGCAGGTCGTGGCCGCAACCGGCGCCGCGCTCGATCTGCAGGGTGGCGTGGTTGATGCCGAAACGGTGGTCCAGGGCGTGCACCGTGGCGTCGATGAAGGCGTCGTGGTCGTCCTCGCGCGGCCGCACCAGGTGCGCGGTCAGGGCGATCTCGTTGGCGCCCAGCGACCAGATGTGCAGATGATGCACCGCCGCCACGCCCGGCTGGGCCCGCAGGAACGCGCCCACCTCGTCCGCGTCCACGCTGCCTGGCACGGCATCCATGGCGGCATCGAAGCTGTCGCGCAGCAGGCGCCACGACCCCGCCGCCACCACCGCCGCGATCAGCAGGGCGGTGGCCGGATCGAGCCAGGCCCAGCCCAGCGTGGCCATTCCCACCCCCGCCAGGACAGCAGCCAGCGAGACCGCGGCGTCGGCCATCAGGTGCAGGAAGGCCCCGCGCTTGTTGAGGTCGTGCGCATGCCCGTCCCGCACCAGCCAGGCGGCCCCCAGGTTGACCAGGATGCCCAGCGCGGCCACCACGATGACGGGCGTGGCGGGGATGTCCGGGGGCGCAGTGAACCGGCGGAAGGCTTCCCAGCCCAGCGCGCCCGAGAACACCATCAGCAGTACCGCATTGGCGAGCGGGGACAGCAGGGTGGCGCGGCGCCAGCCGTAGGAATGCCGGCCGCGCGGGGGACGACGGGCGATCGCCGCGGCGCTCCACGCCAGCGCCAGCCCCAGCACGTCGCCCAGGTTGTGCAGGGCATCCGACAGCAGGGCCAGCGAATTGGTGTGGAAGCCATAACCCGCTTCGAGCGCGGTATAGGCCAGGTTGATCAGGGTGACCGAGGCGAACGCACGCGTTGCCGATGCATGCGGATGCGCATGCGCCGCGTGGCCGTGAGCGTGTCCATGTCCCATGGTGGCGTAGGGTGCCGGCAGACGGTGGCCGGACACTATTACAGCGAACGACAGGACATGCCCGTCATGCGCGCCGCTCAGCCGCGGCCTTTCACCAGCGTGCCCACGTGCTCGCCGCGCAGGATGCGCATCAGGTTGCCGGGCACGGACAGGTCGTAGATGCGCAGCGGCACGTCGCTGTCGCGGCACAGGGCGAAGGCGGCGGTGTCCATCACCTGCAGGTCGCGGGCGATGACTTCGTCGTAGGTCAGCTGGTCGTAGCGTTTGGCGTCGGCGTGCTTGCTGGGATCCTTGTCGTACACCCCGTCCACCTTGGTGGCCTTCAGCAGCAGGTCCGCGCCGATCTCGATCGCGCGCAGCGCGGCGCCCGAGTCGGTGGTGAAGAAGGGATTGCCCGTGCCGGCGGCGAAGATGGCGATGCGGCCCTTCTCCAGGTGGCGGATGGCGCGGCGGCGGATGTAGTCCTCGCACACGTCGTTGATCTTGATGGCGCTCATCACCCGGCACTTGGCGCCCAGCTTCTCCAGCGCGTCCTGCATGGCCAGGGCATTGATCACGGTGGCCAGCATGCCCATCTGGTCGCCGGTCACGCGGTCCATGCCGCCCGCCGCCAGGCCGGCACCACGGAAGATGTTGCCGCCCCCGATCACCAGGCCCACTTCCGCGCCCGCCTCGCGCGCCTCGATGATTTCGCGGGCGATGCGGGTGATCACGGTGGGATCGATGCCGTAATCCTCCGCCCCCATCAGCGCCTCGCCGGACAGTTTGAGCAGGATGCGGCGATAGGCGAGGGGAGCGGGCATGGGGGGGTCTCGGCGTGGGGGCAAACGCGCCAATTCTAGCCGAGCGCGGCGTTTCAGTCGCCGGGTTCGTAGATCGCGTACAGCTTGCGCGCCGGTTCCAGCACCTCCCAGACACCGCTGAAACCGGCGGGCACCACGAAGCTCTGGCCGGCCTCCAGCACCACGGCGTCCCCACCCGCGTCGTCATGCAGGCGCACGCGTCCGCTGAGCAGGTGGCAGAACTCGTGCTCGGTGTACTGCACGCGCCAGGCGCCCACGCCGCCCTCCCACACCCCGCAGTGGAATCGCTCGTCCTGCGAGGAATACGCATTGGCGACAGCCTGGAGCGGGTGGCCATGGACCAGACGCTCGGCGGCGACCGGTGCGCGCGTGGCGTCATCCGGCATGTGCGGTACGGCAACGATGCGGGGCATGGCGGGGTCTCGGGTCGGGGCCGCTATCATGGCGCTCCCTTTCGGCAGCCATCAAGGAGCGGCCATGAGCGTGCGCACCCTGCAGGAATTCCTTGCCTCGACCCGTGAGAAGGACGCTGGCGCGGACGCGTTCGAACTGGAAAGCCCGCACCTGCTGGAGGTGCGCCTAAACGGGCTGGTCTGGGCCAAGGCGGGGGCGATGGTGGCGCGCAAGGGGGCGGTGAAGTTCACCCGCCAGGGCGTGCTGGAGCAGGGGCTGGGCAACCTGCTGAAGAAGGCCGTCAGCGGCGAAGGCATGCAGCTGATGAAGGTCGAGGGGCAGGGCCGCGTGTACCTGGCCGACGCCGGCAAGAAGATCACGCTGCTGCGCCTGGCCGGCGAATCCATCTTCGTCAACGGCAACGACGTACTGGCCGTGGAATCGGGCATCGAGAGCCGCATCACGATGATGCGCAAGGTGGCCGGCATGCTGTCGGGTGGCCTGTTCAACGTGCGGCTGAGCGGGCACGGCATCGTCGCCATCACCTCGCACTACGAGCCGCTGACGCTGCCGGTGAACGCGCAGACCGGCCCGGTGTTCACCGACCCCAATGCGACCGTGGCGTGGTCCGGTGGCCTGGCACCCGAGATCATCACCGACATCTCGCTGGGCACGCTGATGGGGCGCGGATCGGGGGAGAGCATCCAGCTGCGCTTTGCCGGCGAGGGCTGGGTGGTGGTGCAGCCGTACGAAGAGGTGGCGTTGCAGCCGCGACCGTAGCCGGCGCGCGTCAGCCGCCCACGGCGCCGACCGAGACGCGGTTGCGGCCTTCGCGCTTGGCGCCGTAAAGCGCCTCGTCCGCTGCGCGCAGCAGGTCGTCGACGTGGCGGAACTGCTCCAGCGCGCCCTGCGTGGCCAGGCCGGCGGAAAAGGTGATGTGCAGGGGCTGTCCGCCCACGTCGGCCATCGCCACCCCCGAGACTTCCGACAGGATGCGGCGCACGACCTGCGCGGCGGCTTCCTCGCCGATGCCCGGCAACACCACCAGGAATTCCTCGCCGCCGTAGCGGGCGACGATGTCGCTGCTGCGCACGTGCCGCAGCAGGGCCTTGGCGAAGTTGCGCAGCACCTCGTCGCCGACCAGATGGCCCCAGCGGTCGTTGACCTGCTTGAAGTCGTCCAGGTCGATGAAGGCGATCGACAGCGGCCAGCCATGGCGGGTGGCGGCATCGAATTCCTTCTCCAGCACCTCTTCCAGCTGGCTGCGGTTGTACACGCCGGTCAGCGGATCGCGGCGGACTTCCTCGGCCAGGCGGCGCGCGCGATCCTCGTGTTCATCGGCTTCCTTGCGCGCACGCGCGGCTTCCTGGATCTCGCGCAGGTTGCGTACCACCAGCAGTTCGCGCGCCTGGTCCAGCAGGGCCTGGATGCGGGCGGGCGGCGCGGGTGGCACGTCGAACATCGCGCAGACTTCGGGCAGGGCGGACACCATCTCCTCGGTCAGCGCCAGGTAGGACGCATAGTCCAGGCCCAAGCGCGTCGCCGCCTGCATCGCGGCATCGCGATGGGCGTGTTCGCTGCGCGATGCGTCGGCACCGGCCAGCCAGATGTCGGCGACATGGCCGGATACGGCCACGCACGCATTGAACGGGGTATCGGACGCGGGCGCTTCGCTTTCCAGGATCGCCTCGCGCAACAGCGCCGGCAGGTTCCATTGCCGTGCCAGCCAGCCGCCGACCGTCGCGTGGTCGCACCCCAGCCAATCGCGCTCGGCCGCCAGCAGCTCGGCGTTGTCGGCGGCGCGCTCGACCAGCCGCGCGTAGTCCTCGCCCAGCACTTCCAGCAGGGCCAGCATGCCGATGTCCTGCAGCAGGCCGGCCAGCATCAGTTCTTCCGCCTTGCGCAAGCCGGCATGCTGGCCGAGCAGCCGCGACGCCAGCGCCGCGGTCACGCTGCGGCGCCAGACGCGCTCGCGGGCCACCGGATGGCTGCCCTGACCGCATTGCGCAAGGGAGAAGCCCAGCGCGAGGGTCAGGGTGGCGTTGAGGCCAAGTACGGTGAGCGCCTGTGACAGGTTCACCACGCGTCGCCGGCTGGCGTACAGCGGCGAATTGGCGATGCGCAGCATGCGCGCGCTGAGCGCCGCGTCCAGGCCGATGGTGTCGGCGGCCGTGGCCATCACCACGTCCGGATCCTGCGCCAGCTCGATGATGCGCAGCGCCACCCCGGGCGGGCTGGGCAGGTTGCGGCAGTTCAGCAACTGGGTTTCGAGTTCGGGACGCATCCGGGCGCGCGCTGGGCGTGAGAGAGTGGCCGGCAGCATGCCAGCAAAGCGTGACGAAGTGTCACCTTTGTAACCAGTTTCGGCGCCTCGCGCGCAAACTTTAGATGGCTGCGACGGACGGTCGCACGTGGCCTCCGTACGCAGCCCGGAAACGGAAAAAGCCGCGGTTTCCCGCGGCTTTTCCGGTTTGCAGCAGCTCGGCTGGAGGCTTACGCCAGGCCGGCCTGCTTCATCACTTCGGCGGCGTAGTCTTCCACCACCTTCTCGATGCCTTCGCCGACCACCAGGCGCTGGAAGCCGACCACGTCGGCGCCGGCGGCCTTGACCACCTGCTCGACCGACTTGTCGCTGTCCAGCACGTACGGCTGGCCGTACAGCGTGACCTCGTTGATGATCTTGTTGATCTTGCCGGAGATGATCTTCTCCAGGATGTCGGCCGGCTTGGCCTTGTCCTTGTCCGACATCTTGGCCAGCTCGATCTCCTTCTCCTTCGCCACGAACTCGGCCGGCACGTCGGCGGCCTTGTTGTGCGGGGGGTTCATCGCGGCGATGTGCATCGCCAGGCCGCGGGCCAGGTCGGCGTCGCCACCCTTAACCTCGACCAGCACGCCGATCTTGCCGCCGTGCACGTAGGCCGCGACGTTGTCGGCGCTGTCGATGGCGACCAGGCGACGGATCTGCATGTTCTCGCCCAGCTTGGCGATGGCGGCGGCGCGGGCTTCCTCGACGGTCTCGCCGGACGGCAGCTTGGCCGACTTCAGTGCCTCGACATCGGTAGCGCCGGCGGTCAGCGCGGCCTGGGCCACGGCGTCGGTGAAGGCGATGAAGTTGGCGTCCTTGGCGACGAAGTCGGTCTCGGAATTGATCTCGACCAGCACGGCCTTGCCGCCGTCCTGGGCCACGGCGATGCGGCCTTCGGCGGTGACGCGGTCGGCCTTCTTGTCGGCCTTGGCCAGGCCCGACTTGCGCAGCCACTCGGCGGCGGCGTCGATGTCGGCGTTGTTCTCGGTGAGCGCCTTCTTGCACTCCATCATGCCGGCGCCGGTGCGCTCGCGCAGTTCCTTGACCAGGGAAGCGGTGATTTCCACGGGATTACCTCTGTTTGGATTGGCAAAGCCCCTCTCCCGTCGGGAGAGGGGTTGGGGTGGGGGTCCGGTGGGATCGCGACGCCCTGAGCGTCAACGTGCTGCCCGTACCCTCATCCGCCCTTCGGGCACCTTCTCCCGACGGGAGAAGGAAGAACATGAGCCGCCGCGCAGCATGGCGCGGCGGCGTTGCAGCCGGATTACTCGGCGGCGGCTTCGTCGGACTTCTTGCCGGCGGCCTTCTTGGCCGGCGCGCGACGGGCACCCTTGTCGTCGCCACCTTCGGCGAACTCTTCCTCGCGCACCACGGCGGCGTTCGGCGCAGCGGCCTTGCCTTCCAGCACGGCGTCGGCGGCGGCACGCGCATACAGCTGCACGGCGCGGATGGCGTCGTCGTTGCCGGGGATGGCGTAGTCGACCAGGGCCGGGTCGTAGTTGGAGTCGACCACCGCGACCACCGGGATGCCGAGCTTCTTGGCTTCCTTGATGGCGATGTCTTCATGGCCGATGTCGATGACGAACAGGGCGTCCGGCAGGCGGTTCATTTCCTTGATGCCGCCCAGCGAGGCCAGCAGCTTCTCGCGCTCGCGGCGCAGGCCCAGCACTTCGTGCTTGACCAGCTTCTCGAACGTGCCGTCGGTTTCGGCGGCTTCCAGTTCCTTCAGGCGGGCGACCGACTTCTTCACGGTGGCGAAGTTGGTCAGCGTGCCGCCCAGCCAGCGCTGGGTCATGTACGGCATGCCGCAACGCTCGGCCTCTTCCTTCACGGCCTCGCGCGCGCTGCGCTTGGTGCCCAGGAACAGGATGGTGCCGCGCTTCTGGGCCACGCCCGAGATGAAGTTCATCGCGTCGTTGAACAGCGGAACGGTCTTCTCGAGGTTGATGATGTGGATCTTGCCGCGGGCACCGAAGATGTACGGCGCCATCTTGGGGTTCCAGTAGCGGGTCTGGTGGCCGAAATGGACGCCGGCTTCCAGCATCTGGCGCATGGTGACTTGGGGCATTGCAGTAACTCCATCGAAGGGGAACCCACCGTCCGGTTCATAGGGAGGACGGCGCCGGTGAGGGCGGGGTTCCGGGGTTGGGCCTCCCTGCGGCTTCCGTGTCCGAACCCTTCAGCGAAGGGCACCCCGGCACGGGTTGGGGCAGCAGGTGTGGATTCGTCGGTGTCGCCCGACGTGGGCGGTTCGGCCGGGCAGACCCGGGCGCGAAGCCGCGGGAGTATAGCGGGGCAGGGCGGGTCGCGGCAAATCAAGGCCTGCCTGAACCGGCGCGCGATGGCCTGGACGTTCAGCCCGGCGGCCAAATGGGGGATAATCGGCCAATGGCCATCCAGCTGAAAACCCCCGAAGACCTCGCCCAGATGCGCATCGCCGGCCGCCTTGCCGCCGAGGTGCTGCAGGTGGTCGCCCCCCACGTGAAGCCGGGCGTCACCACCGCCGAACTGGACCGCATCTGCCACGATCACATCGTCAACGTGCAGAAAGCCATTCCGGCCAACGTGGGCTACAAGGGCTTCCCGGCGACCGTCTGCACCTCGGTCAACAACGTCATCTGCCATGGCATCCCCAGCGAAGGGAAGGTGCTCAAGGACGGCGACATCCTCAACATCGACGTCACCGTCATCAAGGACGGCTGGCACGGCGACACCAGCCGCATGTACATCGTCGGCACACCGTCGGTGATGGCGAAGCGGCTGGTGGACGTCACCCGCGAGGCCATGTTCCGCGGCATCCGCGCGGTGAAGCCGGGGGCGACCCTGGGCGATGTCGGCCACGCGATCCAGCAGTACGCCGAAAGCGAGCGCTTCAGCGTGGTGCGCGAGTACTGCGGCCACGGCATCGGCAAGGTCTACCACGACGAACCTCAGGTACTGCACTACGGCCGCCCGGGCGAGGGCGTGGTGCTGAAGCCCGGCATGACCTTCACCATCGAGCCGATGATCAATGAAGGCGCGCGCCACACCCGCGTGCTGCCCGACGGCTGGACCGTGGTCACCAAGGACCGCAAGCTGTCCGCGCAGTGGGAGCACACCGTGGCGGTGACCGAGGACGGCGTCGAGATCCTGACCCGCGTGCCGGGCGACGACAACGACCTGTGAGCAGCCCGCCAGCCGCGAACGGACATGCGACGCGGCTTCCGGACATCGGCCCGGACGTCGCCGATGACCCGGCCTGGGCGGCGGCGGCGCGCGCCTCGCTGGCCCACACCGATGCCCGGCTGGACAAGCGCTTCGACCAGGATGACGGCATGGACCGCATCCTCGCGCTGCGTGCACGGGCGGTCGACCACCTGCTGAAGGACGCCTGGCTGCGGTGCATTCCGGCGGAGGCGCCGATGGCGCTGTTCGCCGTGGGGGGGTATGGGCGCGGCGAACTGTTTCCCCAGTCCGACGTGGACGTGCTGGTGCTGGCCTCGGCCGACACCCAGCAGCGCCACCACGAGGCGGTGGCGCGTTTCTTCGCCATGTTGTGGGATGCCGGGCTGCCGATCAGCCACAGCGTACGCTCGGCGGCCCAGTGCACGGCCGCGGCTGCGGCCGACCAGACGGTGCTGACCGCGCTGATCGAAGAGCGCCTGATCGTCGGCGAGCCGGTGGACGAAGCCCTGCTGATCGACGCCATCGGCGCTGCGCGCGTATGGCCGCCGCGCGACTTCTTCGTCGCCAAGCGCGAGGAACTGCGCATCCGCCATGCCCGCTTCGGCGACACCTCCGACAACCTGGAGCCCAACATCAAGGATGGCCCCGGCGGCCTGCGCGACCTGCACACGCTGGGCTGGATGGCGCTGCGCACCTTCGGCGTGCGCGACCTCGAACCACTGGTGGGCATGGGCCATCTGGGCCAGGACGAAGCGGTCGCGCTGGCACGCGAGCGCCGCGCGCTGGGTCGCCTGCGCTACGGCCTGCACCGAGTCGCGGGGCGCGCGGAAGAACGCCTGCGCTTCGATTACCAGAAGACACTGGCCCAGCGGCTGGGCTTCGCCGACGACGCCGAAAGCCTGGGCGTCGAGAAGATGATGCAGGGGTTCTACCGCAGCGCCGCCATCGTGCGCCGGATCAGCGACCGCCTGCTGCAGCGCTTCGAGGAACAGTTCGATGGCGAGGCGCTGCCCGAACCGCTGGACGACCGCTTCGCCCTGCGCCGCGGTTACCTGGCCGCGCGCGATCCCGCCTGGCCGGGGAACGATGCCGGCCAGGTGTTCGCCCTGTTCGCCGCATGGGCAGCCCATCCGCAGGTACGCGGCCTGCATTCGCGCACGGCGCGCGCGCTGGCCGAGGCGTTGCCGAAGCTGTCGGCCTATTCCGGGGCCGCGCGCGTGCAGCGCGATGCCTTCATGGCGCTGCTGCGCGGACCGCGCGCGGTGGAAACGCTCACCCGCATGGCGCGGCTCGGCGTGCTGGGGCAGTGGATCCCGGCGTTCGCGCGTGTGTCGGGGCGGATGCAGTTCGACCTCTTCCACGTCTACACGGTCGACCAGCACACCCTGATGGTGCTGCGGAACATCGCCGCCTTCGCGGCCGGCCGCGCGGACGAGCGCTTCTCGATCGCGCACGAAGTCTGGCCGCGCCTTCGCAAGCCGGAGCTGCTGCTGCTGGCCGGCCTGTTCCACGATATCGCCAAGGGGCGTGGCGGGGACCATTCCGAACTCGGTGCGGTCGACGCGCGCGAGTTCTGTGCCGCGCATGCGCTCAGCGAATCCGACGCCGCGCTGGTGGCCTGGCTGGTGGAGCAGCACCTGCGCATGTCGGTGACCGCGCAGAAGCAGGACATCGCCGATCCCGAGGTCATCCACCGTTTCGCCACCCTGGTCGGCGACCGCGAACGGCTGGATTACCTGTACCTGTTGACCTGCGCGGACATCGCCGGCACCAGTCCGAAGCTGTGGAACGCCTGGAAGGACCGGCTGCTGGCCGACCTCTACTTCGCCGCACGCCGCGTGCTGCGCGAAGGACTGGAAAATCCCGTCGCGGTGGACGAGCGCCTGGCGGAGGCGCGCGGCAGCGTGCGCGCGCTGCTGGAAGTGCAGGGCATGACGGCCGCGCAGGCCGATGCATTGTTCGCAGCGATGCCGGAAGAGAGCTTCCTGCGTTTCCGTCCGGAACAGCTGGCCTGGCAGGCGCAGGCCATTCGTGGCGCCACCCCAGGCGAGACGCGCGTGCGTGCGCGGCGGATCGCGGACGACGCCGATGCGATGGAAGTCTTCGTGCATTCGCCCGACCGCGACGGCCTGTTCGCCGCCATCCTCGCCACCCTGGACCGCATGGGCTTCGCCATCCACCAGGCGCGCGTGCTGGTCGGCCCGCAGGGCGCAGTCTTCGATACGTTCGAGGTGCTGCCGGCGGATGCCTATGCGACGCGCGATCCGGCCGACATCGAACACGGGCTGGGCCAGGCCCTCGCGCGCCCGCTGGAGGGCGTGCGTACTTCGCGGCGCGCGGTCCCGCGCCAGCTCAAGCATTTCCGGTTCGCACCGCGCATCGAGTTCGGCATCACGCCGGATGGCCGTCGCACGATCCTGGGCCTGGTCGCGCCGGACCGTCCCGGGCTGCTGTCCGACGTGGCGCAGGTGCTGCGCCGGCAGGGACTGCGCGTGCACGATGCGCGTATCGCCACGTTCGGCGAGCGCGCCGAGGACGTGTTCCAGATCACCGACGAGCACGACCAGCCCCTGACCGACACCGACACTCAGGCTGCACTGCGCGATGCGCTGCGCGCCGGCCTGGATACCCCCACCTGAGCACATCCCTGCAGGACCTTCGATGACCCGCAAAGCCACCAAGACCGAAGAACTCAAGTCCACCATCGAGAGCGCCTTCGAGCGCCGTGCCGAACTGACGTCGATCGAGATCGAGGGTTCCACCCGTACCGCCGTCGAACTCGCCATCGAGGGTCTGGAGAGCGGGAAACTGCGCGTGGCCGAACCCGACGGCAAGGGTGGCTGGAAGGTCAACGAGTGGCTGAAGAAGGCCGTGCTGCTGTACTTCCGCGTCAACGAGATGGAGCTGGTCGAAGCCTATCCGGCGCCGTTCTGGGACAAGGTGGAGGCGCGCTTCGGTGCGTTCGACGAGAACGACTTCCGCAAGCTGGGCGTGCGTGTCGTGCCGGGCGCCATCGCGCGCCGTGGCACGTACTTCGGCAAGGACGTGGTACTGATGCCCAGCTTCGTCAACATCGGCGCCTACGTCGGCGAGGGCACGATGGTGGATACCTGGGCGACGGTGGGCTCGTGCGCGCAGGTCGGCAAGCACTGCCACCTGTCCGGCGGCGCCGGCATCGGTGGCGTGCTGGAACCGCTGCAGGCCAGCCCGACGATCATCGAGGACCACTGTTTCATCGGTGCGCGGTCGGAGGTGGTCGAAGGCGTGGTGGTCGGCCACCACAGCGTGATCGGCATGGGCGTCTTCATCGGCCAGTCCACGCGCATCTACAACCGCATGACCAAGGAAATCACCTATGGCTACGTGCCGCCGGGCAGCGTCGTGGTCTCCGGCTCGCTGCCGGCCGCCGACGGGTCGCACTCGCTGTACTGCGCAGTGATCGTCAAGCAGGTCGACGAGAAGACGCGCAGCAAGACCAGCGTCAACGAACTGCTGCGCGGATTGGCGGACTGACCTGCCGTTAGCCGCATGGATGCTGGCACGCCACTGGACCGGGCATCCCGCTACCTCCATCCGGTAGCGGGCGCGTGGGGACGCTTTGTCGAGCGGCTCGTCGGCTTCTCGGCTTGGCGGCAACTGCGTCGCTGGATCGCTGCGCGCTGGCCCATGCCTGCACTGGTTAGCGATGTGGTGGATGTCGCCTACATGAGCTGGTGGGTCGACATCCAGGCGCTGCCTGTACCGCCTGCCGGCTATCACTACCCCTCCTGGGAGGGACGCACGCCCTTCACGATCCTCAGTTATCGGCATGGACATTTCGGTCCCGCGCTTGCGGGGCCGTTTCGCCGTTTGTTCCCGTCTCCGTTGCAGAGCAACTGGCGGTGCTACGTGCTGCGTGAAGACGATTCGAATGACGCTGCGCCCACCGTGCTGTTCCTGCGCAATGTCATGGACAGCCTGCCCCATGTCGTGGGCGCGCGCCTTTTCAGTGACGCGATGCAGCCCCAACTTGCGCACTCCATGCAGCATCGTTGCGACCACGCCATCGTGTCGACGCGCATCGCGCCGGGAGACGGTGGTGCGCCCGCGCTCCTCGCAGAGCTGGGCGTTGGCGACCCATGGCCTCCCGATGCTTCCTGGGTGGCAAGTTTCGGAAGTCGTGACGCGGCGGTCCGCTTCCTTGCCTGCCAGGATGCTGCGGTATCCATCGCGCCTGACGGAGCCACTGCCTTCACGGTGATTGCGTTGCCCGTTGATCTGTCCACCGTGGTTCCCCTGACCCTGCGGAGCCTTCATTGTCCGATGCTCGAGCAGGTGGGAGCGGATCCTGCGGATGCGCTCTGCTTCCTTCTGCCAAGGGTTCCCTTCGGCGTGGTATCCGAGCGCCTGCTGTAACATTGCTGATCGCTCTCCTTCCGTCCACGTAACGCCATGACAACCACTCTGTACGGACTAAAGAACTGCGACACCTGCAAGAAGGCGACAAAGTGGCTGGACCGCTTCGGCGTCGCCTACACCTTTGTCGACTACCGCGACAACCGGCAGTCGCCCGAGACGCTGAAGGACTGGGCGCAAAAGGCAGGCGGGTGGGACCCGCTGATCAACAAGTCGTCCACGACTTGGCGGCAAATGCCGGAGAACCGCAAGTTGCCCGGGTCGGATGCGGAGTGGAAGCTGCTGCTGAAGGAGTATCCGCAGCTGATCCGCCGCCCCGTGGTCGTCACCGGTGAAGGCGGATTTTCACAGGGTTTCAGCGACAATGGTTTCAAGAAGATGTTCGGAGCCGGCGCGTGAGCGATGTCGTCGAACTGTCCTGCGAACTGATCCGCCGCCATTCGGTGACGCCGGACGATGCCGGCTGCCAGCAGGTCCTGGCGACCCGTCTGTCGCAATGGGGATTCCGCTGCGAACACCTGCGCTTCGGCGAGACCGACAACCTCTGGGCCACGCATGGCAGCGGGTCGCCGGTGCTGGTGCTGCTGGGCCATACGGACGTGGTGCCGCCGGGGCCGTTGGACGCGTGGACCAGTGATCCGTTCGTGCCCACCGTCCGCGATGGCGTGCTCTACGGGCGCGGTACCGCCGACATGAAGTGCAGTGTGGCCGCGTGCACGATCGCGCTGGAGCGCTTCGTCGATGCGCACCCGGATCATCCGGGCACGGTCGCGCTGCTGGTGACCTCGGACGAGGAGGGTCCCGCCCACGACGGCGTGAAGCAGGTCGCGGCACTGTTCCGCGAGCGCGGCCAGCGCATCGACTGGTGCATCACGGGCGAGCCGTCGTCCAAGGAAGCACTGGGCGACCTGTTGCGCGTCGGCCGTCGTGGCACCCTGACCGGTACCTTGAGCGTGCACGGCGTGCAGGGCCATGTCGCCTATCCGCACAAGGCGCTCAATCCCATCCACAAGGCGTTGCCCGCGCTGGACGAACTGGCCGCGCGCCAGTGGGACGAAGGCTACGAGACCTTCCCGCCGACCAGCCTGCAGATCTCCAACATCCACGCCGGCACCGGCGCCAGCAACGTCATCCCGGGCGAACTGCAGGTGGTGTTCAACCTGCGCTTCAATCCCAGCTGGACAGCGGAGAAGCTGGAACAGGAGATCGAGGGCATCCTCCGCCGCCATGGGGTCGACTACAGCATCCAGTGGCTGCGCGGCGGCGAGCCCTTCTACACGCCGGAAGGCCACCTGCGGGCCACGGCGCGCGCGGTGCTCGGCGAGTTCTCCGGTGCGCCGCCGGAAGAGAGCACGGCCGGCGGCACGTCCGATGCGCGCTTCATTGCACCGCTGGGTGCGGAGTGCATCGAAGTCGGGCCGGTCAATGCCAGCATCCACAAGGTCGATGAGCACGTCCGGGTGTCCGACCTGCAGGCGCTGCCGGGCCTGTACCAGGCCTTGGTGGAGCGGCTGATGCTGCCGGTTCGCACAGCGCCGTAGGAGCGCCCTGGGGCGCGATGCCCTTTCCGCCATTGTCCTGAAAAGCATCGCGCCCGAGGGCGCTCCTACAGGGATTCCGGTTGTTGCAGGCGCAACTTTTTGCAGGGCTTGCCAAGGGCTGGTCGGACCGGTTACGGTCGTCCCATGCCCTGCCGCACCGCCATCAATAACAACCGCAACAACCTGCGCCCGAACAACGGGACGCGGGCGATGCGGCTCTGCGACTAGGCAAAGAAAGACCTGCCGGATACCAGAAACCCGCATCGCGAGATGCGGGTTTCTTCGTTTCCGGCTCCCGTCACCGACCCCACCCAGGAGTTTCCATCCATGTGTTCCATCTTCGGCATCTTCGGGCTGCAGCCCGGCGACGACATCGCGGCCCTGCGACGGCAGGCGCTGGAGCTATCCCAGAAGCAGCGCCACCGCGGGCCCGACTGGAGCGGCGTGTACCACGACGAGGGCGCCATCCTCGTGCACGAGCGGCTGGCCATCGTCGACCCGGCCGGCGGTTCGCAACCCCTGCGCTCGGCCGACGGCGAACTGGTCCTGGCCGTCAATGGCGAGATCTACAACCATCGCGAACTGAAGGCGGAACTGGTGCAGGACTATGCCTTCCAGACCGGTTCGGACTGCGAAGTCATCAACGCGCTGTATCGCGAAGACGATCCTGCGTCGTTCCTCAACCGCCTCAACGGCATCTTCGCCTTCGCGCTATGGAACAAGGCGAAGGGACGCGCACTGATCGCGCGCGATCCCATCGGCGTCTGCCCGCTGTACTGGGGGCATGACCGCGAAGGTCGCCTGTGTGTGGCCTCCGAAATGAAGGCGCTGGCGCCGATCTGCGCCGACGTGGCGCAGTTCCCGCCGGGTCACTACTACGACACCACTACGCGTGCGCTGGTGAAGTACTACCAGAAGCCCTGGCGCGACTACGCGGCCGTCGAAGGCGTGCAGGTGTCGAAGGACGAACTGCGCGAGGCGTTCGAACGCGCCGTGCACCGGCAGTTGATGACCGACGTGCCCTACGGCGTCCTGCTGTCCGGCGGGCTGGATTCGTCGCTGGTCGCGGCCGTGGCTGCGCGCTACGCACGCCATCGCGTCGAGGACAACGACACCACGGAAGCGTGGTGGCCGCGGCTGCACTCCTTCGCCATCGGCCTGGAGGGCTCGCCCGACCTGGCAGCCGCCGAAGTCGCGGCGAAGGCGCTGGGCACCGTGCACCACGGCTTCACCTACACCTTCCAGGAAGGGCTCGACGCGATTCCGGAGGTGATCCGGCACATCGAGACCTACGACGTCACCACCATCCGCGCGTCCACGCCGATGTATCTGCTGGCGCGGCGGATCAAGGCGATGGGCGTGAAGATGGTGCTGTCCGGCGAGGGCAGCGACGAGATCTTCGGCGGTTACCTGTACTTCCACAAGGCGCCGAACGCGCGCGAATTCCACGAGGAACTGGTGCGCAAGTTGGACGCGCTGCACAACTACGACTGCCTGCGCGCCAACAAGTCGATGATGGCGTGGGGCGTGGAGCCGCGCGTGCCGTTCCTCGACGTGGAGTTCCTCGACGTGGCGATGAAGATGGATGCCGCGTGCAAGATGATCGACAAGACGGGCGATGGCGCACGGCGCATGGAGAAGGGCGTGCTGCGCGAGGCCTTCGACGGCTACCTGCCGGAGTCGATCCTGTGGCGGCAGAAGGAGCAGTTCAGCGATGGCGTGGGCTATGGCTGGATCGACGGGTTGAAAGCGCATGCCGAGGCGCAGGTCAGCGACCGCGAACTGGCGGCGGCCGACAAGCGCTTCCCGGTCAACCCGCCGCAGACCAAGGAAGCCTACTTCTACCGCACGCTGTTCGAACAGCACTACCCGGGCCAGGCCTGCGCCGAGACGGTGCCGGGCGGCAAATCGATCGCGTGTTCCTCGCCGGCCGCCATCGCCTGGGACGCCAGCTTCGCGAAGATGGCCGATCCATCGGGCCGCGCTGTCGCGGGCGTGCATGCGTCCGCGCTGCCGGCGACGACGACATGACGCCGGCCGCGGTCGTCTTTGCGAGAAGGGTCCGCTGCTTCAATGCGGCGGACGTCGACGGCCTGGCGCGTTGTATGCGGAAGAGGCCGTCAATCACCAGGTGATGACCGCTCCGCTGCACGGCCGCGAGGCGATCGTGAACCTGTTCCGCATCGAATGCGCGCGCGCGACGATGGTGTGCGAGGTGGAACAGTTCCTCGAGGACGGCGAGTGGGCCGTCCTGGAGTGGCGTGATCCGCTTGGACTGCGGGGCTGCGGCTTCTTCCGGGTACGCGACGGCCGCATCGTGTTCCAGCGCGGCTATTTCGACCAGCTCAGCTTCTTCCGCCAGCAAGGGCTGGCGGTGCCGGATCGTTATCTGGGTTGAGCGCTGGCAGGTCGCAGCGTGAGGGTATGGACCGCGTCGCCCGGCAGGAAGGGCGTCGGCCTGCCATGTACCCAGTCGTCGTGGCCGGCGCCCCAGAACGGCGACATCGGGTGGCCGCTCTGGCCGCCCGGCATGTGGATGATGCCGTCGGCCTCGTGCCCGGGCGACACCACCATGCGCTCGGACGCACCGAAGGCAGGGCCCTGCACGCGGGGCATGGCGCCATCGCCGGCGAGCGCTTCGCCCGGCATGCAGAGCCGGGGCTTCAGGAAGGCAGGCAGGGCGTCGGCGAGCGGGTGGCAGATCCTGGCCGTGTTGCGCTCGCCCCAGCGCCGTTCGGCCAGCGGTCCCTGGCCGGCCAGGTCGTCGCGCACTTCCTTCGCTGCGTCTTCCAGCAGTGCGTCCCAGCTCTCGTAGCGTCGCGAGAGCAGATGGGCGGGACGCTGTTCGAGCAACGGCCATACCACGCCCTCCAGCTGCGGCAGGTCGGGCATGACGAAGTCGTCGCCCAGCGCCGCCTGTGCGGGCGCCGTCAGGCCGTCGGCGATGCGCGCGTGCACGGCCAGGCGCCAGGCGCGGACCAGGCGATAGCTGACCGAATCGACGCCCGCGCGCCCTTCCCAGGTCTTGCCGGCCTCGGCGATGGCCTTCATGGCGGATGCTGCCGGCCGCGTCTTCGCTTCGTCCTGCAACAGCCGCCACCAGCGCCCCAGGAACAGCGCACGGTCGTCCAGTTGGATGGCCAGCAGGTCCTGCTCGGTGAAGCGATCCTTCGCCATCAGGCCATCGCGGATCTGCTTCGCGCGCGCACCCAGCGCATAGCCGCCGTCGCCGACGCGCGCCAGCGCATCGCCTTCGATCACGCGTGCGTTTGCGGTCCAGAGGCGGTGGTTCTCCGGCGACGTGAGCACGGGCGAGAGCTGATAGGACAGGTCCCAGGGCGTGCAGGATGCTGCCGTGTCGTCGTCGGGCGACACGCCGACTGCCCGGTCGAGTGCGTGCGCGCACGCGCCCGCGCGCGATGGCAACGGACCCAGGATGCGCCACGCGATGCGGCCATTGCGATCCGCGACGACCAGGTTCTGTGCAGGTGTAGCGGTACGTTGGGCCACGGCGAGGGCGGCGGACAGGTCGCCGGCTCGTGCCAGGTCCGACAGGCCGAAGTTCAGTGCGCCCGGCAACTGCGCCACCCAGCGCAGCGCCAGTGCGGGACGGTCCCCTTTCGCAGGATGGACGATCGGGCCGTGCCGGGTATCGAATACCTCGAACGGCACGTCTTCGCCACCGGCGACCCTGATCGTCTCGGCATGGCGCGTGACGGGCTCGCAGCCCGCGCTGACGTGGCCTTCGCACGGGACCACCGGATACCAGTCGGCGGTGTCCGCGTAGCTGTTGGTGAAGCCCCAGGCGACGCGTCCGTTGCTGCCCACGATGATCGCGGGCAGGCCGGGCAGGCTGAAGCCGGAGACGTCGACCTTGCCGCCCGGCGCATGCGGGTCGGGATAGCGCAGGCGCACGCGGAACCAGATGCCCGGCGCGCGCAGTCCCAAGTGCATGTCGTCGGCGACGATGGCACGGCCATCGGCCGTCAGTGCGCCGGCGACCGCCCAGTTGTTGCTGCCCGGCGTGCCCTTGTCGGCCAGGCGCTGGTGGGAATCCGTCTTCGGCATCGGCAGCGTGCGCAGGTCCACCTGGCTGGCGTCCGGCAGCGTGGCGTTGCCGCGCGGCTCGCCATAGAGGGGCGCGTCCCATTCGGTGCCATCGTGCGCGAGCAGATCGTAGAGACCTTGCGGCACGTGCCGGCGGATCTGCCACAGGCCCAGCTCGCGCACGTTCTGCGCATCCTGCAGGTCGAAATACATCGCATAGCCCGTCAGCGCCGAATCCAGCACGTCCCAGCGACGCGGCTCCTGTCGCAGCAGCAGGTAGGGCCAAGGCCTGGCGCGCAGGTTGCCGAGACCGGCGTTGACGCCGTCGGCATAGGCCTGCAGCTGGGGCATGCGGTTGCCCGCGAACGCGTCGAGGTTGGCCGACACGCGCGCGCGGATCCGGTGTACGCGCCGGTCCTTGTCCAGGCCGACGGCGATGGGGCCGAACAACTCGGCCAGCTCGCCCGCCGAACTGCGGCGCATCAGGTCCATCTCGAAATAGCGCTCCTGCGCATGCACGTAGCCCAGTGCACGGACGGCATCGGATTCGCTGGCCGCATCGATGGTGACCACGCCCAAGGCGTCGCGCTGCACGCTGACGGGTGCCGACAGTCCCGCCAGGTCCGACTCGCCTTCCAACTGCGCCAGGCTTCCGCGCAGCGTCCACCATGCGATCAGGAGCACCAGTACGACCAGGGCCAACAGCAGCAGCGCGATGCGCCGGGTCCACTTCAGCATTGCGGGTCCTGAGGCTAGGGGCGGGCGCGGCGATTATTCCACGGAAGCGATGACGGTCCACGCCGCGGTGCGACGACGAACGCGACTGATTCCGATTCGGCCGCCGGCCGGCGGGATCGGGCATCCTGTGCGCCTTGCTACAGGAGCCGTACCCCCATGAAAGGCCACCCGGACGTCGTCGACTACCTCAAGTTCCTGTTGCGCGGCGAACTGGCCGCGCGCGATCAGTACTTCATCCACTCGAGGCGCTACGAGGACATGGGCCTGAAGGCGCTGTTCCACCGCATCGACCACGAGATGCAGGAAGAAACCCAGCACGCCGACGCGCTGCTGCGCCGCATCCTGTTCCTGGAGGGTGACCCGGACATGCGTCCGGAAGCCTTCACGGCCGGCAAGACCGTCGAGGAGATGCTGCAGCGCGACCTGGAGGTCGAGTACGCGGTGCGCGCGCACCTGGCCAAGGGCATGGCGCTGTGCGAACAGCACGGCGACTACGTCAGCCGCGAAATCCTGCTGGCGCAGCTCAAGGATACGGAAGAAGACCACGCGCACTGGCTGGAACAGCAATTGGGCCTGATCAAGCGCCTGGGCATCGCGCTGTACCTGACCTCCAAGCTCGACGGCGAACCGGCCGCCACGTAAGCGCGGGTCTGGCGCTCGGCGTTAGCCGAGTATTTCCTGACCTTTGCGCAAGATGCCGCGCTGGCTGCAGGAGCGCCCCATGGACGCGACGCTGGTAACGCAGGAGCATCGCGGGCATGGCCCGCTCCTACAGATGTCCGTTCGTCAGGTGGTACACGGCGGTCGCCAGCGCGCTCAGGCCTTCTTCGCGGAAGCGCGGCTCCTGGTCCAGGATGTCGCGCCGTTCCAGCAGCGTCTGCTGCCACGGCGCAGCGAACAGCGCTTCCACCTCGGGCTGTTCCACCGAGAACGGCGGACCGGCCTTCTCGGCCTGCGGATACTCCAGCGTGATGAGCAGTCCCTGGCATCCGGTGGGGAGCGATGCATAGGCCGTGTCGCGATAGCGCAGGCGCAGGTGCGGCGGCAGCGCGATCAGCGCCGCGCGGTCGTAAACCCCGGTCACCTCCGCCAGCAGCGCCGGATCCAGCCCGAATGCATCGCCCAGGATGATCTCCACCGGGCCGGCGCGGAAGTGCTCGCCGTATGGGCTCGTCGTCCGCACCGGTGTCAGTCCGGCTTCCTCGAAGAACTGCGTCACCGCCAGCGGTGACAGCTCCACGCCCAGCACACGATGGCCCTGCGCCGCCAGCCAGTGCATGTCGAGCGATTTCCCGCATAGCGGCACCAGCACGCGACTGCCCGCCGGCAGCTGCAGCGAGGGCCAGTGCTTTTCCAGCAGCGGCATCACGTCGCTGCGATGGAAGCCGATCTGGCCCTCCTGCCAGCGTTGCAACCAGAAGTCGGCATCCATGGGTGTAGTCCTCGCTGAAACGGGCAGGGGGAATTCGCCGTACAGCGGCGATGATGTCACGGACGCTCGTGAACGACTGCGCATCCCGTCCGTCGACCTTCTGCCGCGCGCCCTGAAACCACGGTCGGCGGCGGTGACGAACGCGCCGCAGCGCGCCCATGCGGTGAACTACTGAACGTCCAGTCCGTCGACCTTCTGCCGCGCCCCCTGAAACCATGGTTGGCGGCGGTGACGAACGCGCCGCAGCGCGCCCATGCGGTGAACTACTGAACGTCCAGTCCGTCGACCTTCTGCCGCGCCCCCTGAAACCATGGTTGGCGGCGGTGACGAACGCGCCGCAGCGCGCCCATGCGGTGAACTACTGAACGTCCAGTCCGTCGACCTTCTGCCGCGCCCCCTGAAACCAAGGTCGGCGGCGGTGACGAACGAGCCGCAGCGCGCCCATGCGGTGAACTACTGGACGTCCAGTCCGTCGACCTTTTGCCACCCCCGCGGCAACAACCCGCCGCGCGTCGCCCGTGCACCGACGTACTCGTCCAGATCCTTGAACGACAGGCTCATCGTGCGCTGGCCGCTCTTCACCAGCAACGTGCTGCCCGGCGCGACAGCGGCGATGGCGACCACGCGCTCGGTGCCCAGCTTGGCCTTGGGGATCTCGATCAGCTTGTTGCCCTTGCCCTTGTCCAGCTCGGGCAGTTCGCTGACCGGGAACGCGAGCAGGTGGCCCGCGCTGGTCACGGCGACGATGCGGTCGGTCCCGACGTTGGCGACCTGTGCAGGCTGCAGCACGCCCGCGCCCGGGGTCAGGTTGAGCATCGCCTTGCCCGCCTTCTGGCGCCCGGTGAGGTTCTCGAAGCGCGTTACGAAACCGTAGCCGTGCGAAGACGCCAGCACGAAGCGGCTGTCGTTGTCGCCGCTGGCCAGGGCACGGAACGACGCGCCCGCGGCCGGCGAGAAGCGGCCGGTCAGCGGCTCGCCGTTGCCGCGCGCGGAGGGCAGCGTGTGCACGGCGGTGGAGTAGCTGCGGCCTTCCGAATCCAGGAACGCCACCTGCTGCGTGCTGCGCGAGCGCACCGCCGCCAGCAGGCCGTCGCCATCGCGGTACGACAGCGTGGCGGCATCCACGTCGTGGCCCTTCGCGGCGCGGATCCAGCCCTTTTCCGACAGCACCACCGTCATCGGCTCGCTGGCGACCAGTTCGGTTTCGTCCAGGGCCTGGGCGGCATCGCGCTGTACCAGCGGGGACAGGCGCGCGTCGCCGAACTTCTTGGCGTCCGCCGTCAGTTCGTCCTTGATCAGCTTCTTCAGCTTGGCCTTCGACTCCAGGATGCCGGCGATCTTCTCGCGTTCGGCCTGCAGTTCGTCCTGCTCGCCGCGGATCTTCATTTCCTCCAGGCGGGCGAGCTGCTTGAGCTTGGTATCGAGGATGTAGTCGGCCTGTTCCTCGCTCAGCGCGAAGCGCGCGATCAGCGCCGCCTTCGGTTCGTCCTCGGTGCGGATGATGCGGATCACCTCATCCAGGTTGAGGAACGCGACCAGCAGGCCTTCCAGCAGGTGCAGGCGGCGCTCGACCTTCTCCAGGCGGTGCTTCAGGCGGCGGGTGACAGTGTCGCTGCGGAACGCCAGCCACTCGGTCAGCAGCATCCGCAGGTTCTTGACCTGTGGGCGGCCGTCCAGCCCGATGATGTTGAGGTTGACCCGGTAGCTCTTCTCCAGGTCGGTCGTTGCGAACAGGTGGCCCATCAGCTGTTCGGCATCCACGCGGTTGGATCGCGGGATCAGCACCACGCGCACCGGGTTGGCGTGGTCGGATTCGTCGCGGATGTCCTCCAGCCAGGGCAGCTTCTTGGCCCGCATCTGCGCCGCAATCTGCTCGATCACCTTGGACGGCGATACCTGGTAGGGTAGGGCCTCGATGACGAGGTTGGCGTTGTCCTTGCGCCACACCGCACGCGCGCGGACGCTGCCGGTGCCGTTCTCGTACATCGCACGCAGGTCGGAGGGCGCGGTGATGATCTCCGCCTTGGTGGGGTAATCCGGGCCGCGTACGTGCTCGCACAGGTCGGCGACCGTCGCGTCCGGATCGTCGATCAGGCGGATGCAGGCACTGACGATCTCGTTGAGGTTGTGCGGCGGCACGTCGGTGGCCATGCCCACCGCGATGCCGGTGGTGCCGTTGAGCAGCAGGTGCGGCAGGCGCGCCGGCAGCCAGGTCGGCTCTTCCAGCGTGCCGTCGAAGTTCGGCGTCCAGTCCACCGTGCCCTGGCCCAGTTCGCCCAGCAGCACTTCGGCGATGGGGGTGAGCTTGGATTCGGTATAACGCATGGCCGCGAACGACTTCGGATCGTCCGGCGAGCCGAAGTTGCCCTGGCCCTCGATCAGCGGATAGCGGTACGAGAACGGCTGCGCCATCAGCACCAGCGCTTCGTAGCAGGCGCTGTCGCCGTGCGGGTGGTACTTGCCGATCACGTCGCCGACGGTGCGCGCGGATTTCTTCGGCTTGGCGCCGGCGTTCAGGCCGAGCTCGCTCATCGAATAGACGATGCGCCGCTGCACCGGCTTCAACCCGTCGCCGATGAAGGGCAGGGCGCGGTCCAGCACCACGTACATCGAGTAGTCGAGGTAGGCGCGCTCGGCGTACTCGCGCAGCGGGATCTGCTCGAAGCCGTGGAAGGTGGGGCGGATCGTTTCGGTCATTGCGGGCGTACGGTCTGCGGGTCGGAAAACCCGGCCATTCTACCCGCCGCCCCGTCTCAGCCGCCGATACCCGGCAGCAGCGGTCCCCCCAGCCACAGCCAGCGTGCCAGCCAGGCGGTGGTGAAGGCGATGGCCAGGGTGAGGGGCGCGCCCACGCGCAGGAAATCGCCGAACGTGTAGCGGCCCGGAGTGAGGATCAGCAGGTTGCCGTGGTGGCCGATGGGGGTGAGGAACGAGGCTACCGCCCCCATCGCCGTGCAGACCACGAACGGCACCGGGTTCAAGCCCAGTCCCGTGGCCAGTGCCAGCGCGATCGGCGCCAGCAGCACCGTGGTGGCGGCGTCGGACAGGATCTGGGTCAGCAGCGCGGCCGTACCGAACATCACCAGCAGCAGCACCAGTGGCGACCAGTGGGCGGCGTGGTTCAGCAGCAGGTCGGCCACCAGTGCGGCGGTGCCGGTCTTTTCCATGGCGATGCCCAGCGGAATCACCCCGCCGATCATCACGAAGATGCGCACGTCGATTTCCTGGTAGGCACGCTCGATGTCCACGCAGCGCGTCAGCACCATCGCCACCGCCCCGGCCAGGAATGCGATGTGCGGCGCCAGCGTCTCGGTGGCCGCGGCGGCTACGGCGGCCGCCATGATCAGCAGCGCCAGCGGTGCGCGCCGGCGCGACTTCTCCCGGCCGCTGAACGGCATCAGCATCAGGAAGCCGTGGTGGGTCGCCAGCGGTTCCAGGTTCTCTTGCTGGCCCCACAGGACCAGCAGGTCGCCTTCCTGCAGCACGGTTTCGGACAGTTCGCCGTGCAGCCAGCCCTCGCGGCGCCACAGGCCCACCACCACCACGCCGAGATTGCGCAGGAAGTCGATGTCGGCCACGCTGCGGCCGACGAACTCCGAATGGGGCGCCACGACCGCCTGCACCAGCTGCTCGTCGCCCAGCGCTTCGGACTTGGGGCGCTCGCCGGGGGTATCGCCGTACTTGGCCACGGCGTGCAGGGCCAGGCCGGGCTCGTCGCGGATGGAGGCGATCTCGTCTGGCGAGGCGCGTACCAGCAGCACATCGCCGGCGGCCAACGGGCTTTCGGGGTGCTGGTTGCGGCGACGCATGCCGTGGCGCAGCCAGTCGACCACCTGCAGGCGATCCTTGAACGCGTCCGAGAAGTCGCCGCGGGTCTTGCCGACCCAGGGCGACTCCGCTTCCACCAGCAGCTCGGTGTAGTAGCGGTCCAGCTTCAGGTAATCCCCCTGCGGCGTTTCCCCGTCGCGCTTGGGCACCAGCCAGCGCGCCAGCAGCATGTACACCGTGCCCAGCAGCACCAGCGCGATGCCGATGGGGGTGATGGCGAAGATGTCCAGCGCGGGCAGGTCGGCGCGCTTGATCAGGTCGTTGGACAACAGGAATGCCGGTGCGCTGAACAGCGTCAGCGTGGTGCCCAGCGATGCGGCCAGCGACATGGGCATCAGCAGGCGCGATGCGGCCAGCTTCTGCTCGCGCGCGATGCGCATCAGGATGGGCAGCATCATCGCCGTGACCATCACGTGATGCGAGAACGCCGCCAGTGCCGCCGTGGCCGGCATGACCACGGCGATGGTGCGCCACTCGCTGCCGCCTGCGGCCCGGCCGATGCCCGCGCCGATGCGGTCGGTGATGCCGGTGGCCGACAGGCCGGCCGACAGCACGAACACCGCGGCGACGATGATCGCCGGTTCGCTGGCGAAGCCGGCCAGCGCGTCCTTCGGTCCCAGGATCCCGGTCAGGGTGAGCGCCAGCAGGGCCAGCAGCGCGACCAGGTCGATGCGCAGCTTCTCGCTGATGAACAGCCCCAGCGTGACCGCCAGGATGACCAGGAAAAGGATCTGTTGGAACTCCATGCGTGCCCCGGGGGAAAGGTGCCGCCTGACGGCCGGCCATCAGCCTACTTCGGTTGCCGGCATGCGTGTGTGAGGCGTCCGGCCGCCGGAAACGAAAAACCCCCGCTTGCGCGGGGGTCTTCGTGATGCGTGGTGCCCAGGAGAGGACTCGAACCTCCACGGTTTTACCCGCTAGTACCTGAAACTAGTGCGTCTACCAATTCCGCCACCTGGGCAGGTAAGCGAGGCGCGCATTTTGCGGACCGGGCGGGTGAATGTCAACGGGTGTTTTCGCATGGCGTTGTTCAGCCGGGGTGTACCATCGACGCATGACCAAGAAAACCACACGGAACGGCGGCAAGAGCGGCGCCGGCAAGGGAAGCACCCCGCGCACGCAGAGCGCCGGGCAGCGATCGGGCAAACCCGTCAAGACCGGGAAGAGCCTCCCCCCCTGGATGCCCGACCTGCCGCCGACCGGCGGCGGGGCGAAGTCTTCGACGCCGGCCACGCGCCGCGCCGCGCCCGCGCGCACGTCGGGGCGTTTCGTCGACCCGCACGCGCAGCGCGAAGCGCAACGTTATGACCAGCCCATCGCCAGTCGCGAAGCCATCCTCGGTTTCCTCGAGGCCGCCGAGGGACCGCAGACGGCCGAGGAGATCGCCGGCCCGCTGGGCCTGGAGGCGCCGGACCGCTTCGAGGCCCTGTCCAAGCGCCTGGGCGCGATGGTCCGCGACGGACAGCTGGTGCAGAACCGGCGCGGCGGTTTCGCGCCGGTGCAGCACACCGCGCTGATCGCCGGCACGGTGATCGCCAACCCGGACGGTTTCGGCTTCCTGCGGCCCGACGCCGGCGGAGGCGACGACCTGTTCCTGCCGCCCTATGAAATGCGCAAGGTCATGCATGGCGACCGCGCGCTGGCCAACGTCACCGGCATCGACCGGCGCGGCCGCCGCGAAGGCAGCATCGCGCGCGTGCTGGAACGCGGGGTCACCCGGCTGATCGGTCGTTTCGGCTTCGAGGTCGGCATCGCCTACGTGGCGCCCGACGACAAGCGCATCCAGCGCAACGTGCAGATCCCGCAGGACGCCACCGGTGGCGCGCGCGACGGCCAGCTGGTGGTGGTCGAGCTGACCCAGGCGCCGGATGCGCGTCGTCCGCCCATCGGCAAGGTCATCGCCGTGCTGGGCGACAGCCTGACGCCGTCGCTGGTGGTGGAGGCCGCGATCCACGGCCACAACCTGCCGCACGAGTTCCCGCAGGAGGTGCTGGACGAGGCGACGGCGGTACCGCTGGTGATCGAGCCGGCGATGATCGGCAACCGCGTCGACCTGCGCGACATGCCGCTGGTGACCATCGACGGCGCCGATGCGAAGGACTTCGACGATGCGGTGTATTGCGAAAGCAATCGCCAGGGCCTGCGCATGAAGAACCGCAGCGGCTATCGCCTGGTCGTGGCCATCGCCGATGTCTCGCACTACGTGCGTCCCGGCACGCCGCTGGACGATGAGGCGCAGAAGCGTGCGACGTCGGTGTACTTCCCGGGTTTCGTGGTGCCCATGCTGCCGGAGACCTTGTCCAACGGCATCTGCTCGCTGAATCCGAAAGTGGACCGCATGTGCTTCGTCTGCGACATGCAGGTCAACAGCGAGGGGGAAGTCACCCAGTCGAAGTTCTACGAGGCGGTGATGCGTTCGCACGCACGCCTGACCTACGACCAGGTGTGGAAGGCGGTGGGCGAGGGCGACGCCGAGGCCCGCCAGTCCATCGGCGCGCTGCTGCCGCAGGTCGAGCGCCTGCACGAGCTGTATGGCCTGCTGGCCAAGGCGCGCGAGAAGCGTGGGGCGATCGAGTTCGAGACGTCCGAAGTCCGCTTCGAACTGGACAATCGTGGGGAAGTCACCCAGGCCGGCATGCTGCAGCGGAACGATGCGCACAAGCTGATCGAGGAATGCATGATCGCGGCCAACGTGGAGGCCGCCCGGTTCCTGTTGGGCGCGCGCATTCCCGCGCCGTACCGCGTGCACGACCGGCCGCCGGAATCCAAGTACGCCGACCTGCTCGAGTTCCTCAAGGAATTCAAGTTGAGCCTGCCGCCCTGGGGCAAGGTGCAGCCACGGGATTTCACCCAGTTGCTGAAGAAGATCCGCGAGCGTCCCGACGTGGCCCTGCTGGAATCGGTGGTGCTGCGCAGCCAGAGCCTGGCGGTCTACTCGCCGGACAATGCCGGTCACTTCGGTCTGGCGCTGGAAGCCTATGCGCACTTCACTTCGCCGATCCGGCGATATCCCGACCTGCTCGTGCACCGCGCCATCAAGTACGCGCTGACCAAGGGAAAGCCGGAGAAATTCCCGTATTCCGAACACGAGATGGCGGCGCTTTCGCTGCAGTGTTCGGAACGTGCGCGCCGTGCCGACGAAGCCGAGCGCGAGGTCGACGAACGCTACCGCGCGGCCTGGATGGAGCAGCATGTCGGCGGCCAGTTCGACGGCGTCATCAGTGGCGTCACCAGCTTCGGCCTGTTCGTGGAGCTGGACCAGTCCAAGGTCAACGGGCTGGTCCACGTGACCCAGCTGCCGCACGACTATTACCACTTCGATCCGCTCCGCAAGACGCTGTCCGGCGAGCGTCGCGGCATGTCGTTCCGGCTGGGCGACCGGGTGCGCATCATCGTGCTGAAGGCCAGCCTGGAAGAGCGCAAGATCGACTTCCGCCTGGTGGAGGACAAGCAGGACCAGGGCCTGCCGCCGCCCCCGCCACGTGGCCAGCCGGCCAAGCGCACGAAGAAGAAGTACTGATCCAGGTCCGTCATCCCGGCGAAAGCCGGGACCCAGGGCCTTGTGCTGGCAACGCTGCGAAGTTCACGCAGACGACGGTCGCGACGGAACCAAAGTCGCTGGGTCCCGGCTTTCGCCGGGATGACGGTGTTGAACTTTCGCGTTGTTCATTTGCGGCGAGGGAGCCCTCATGTCCACTGAAATCCACACCGGCGGCTGCCAATGCGGCGTTATCCGCTTCCGCGTCACCGGCGACCTGAAGGACGCTTCCATCTGCCATTGCCGCATGTGCCAGAAGGCGTTCGGTGCCTACTACGCGCCATTGGTGTCAACGAGCGGTGCGGTACTGGAATGGACACGCGGTGAGCCGAAGCGGTTCCAGTCGTCCAACGTGGTCCGCCGCGGCTTCTGCGCCGACTGCGGCACGCCGTTGACCTACGAGGCGCCGGATGGCGTGGCGGTGGCGGCGGGCGCATTCGATGATCCCCGCCCCCTGGCGCCGTGGGTGCAGTACGGCGTGGAAGGCAAGCTGCCGTACGTGGACGACCTGCCGGCGCTGCCGCAGCGGCGTACCGAGGAGGACGAGGCCGCGGCCGCCTTCCTCGCCGACGTCGTCTCCTACCAGCATCCGGACCACGACACGCCGGCCTGGCCGCCGCGCTGACCGGGCGGTCGATGCGATAATGCCGGCCTTTCCAACGCGGCCGTACAGCGCATGAGCAAGCAGAACCAGTGGATCGTCGGCGTCAATGCGGTGGCCTCGGCCATCGAGAACGACGCCGACAACGTGCGCGAGGTGCTGGTCGAGGGCGGCAGCAAGAACGCGCGCCTGACCGAGATCGAAGAGAACGCGCGCCGCAAGGGCATCGATGTGCGCCGTGTCACCGGGCAGGCGCTGGACGGCGTGGCCGGCGCGTTGCGCCACCAGGGCGTCGCCGCCCGCTATGCCGCCGCCAAGACCTGGGACGAGGGCGAGCTGCAGGGCCTCGTCGAAGCCGCCGAAGGCAAGGCGCTGCTGCTGGTGCTGGACGGCGTGCAGGACCCGCACAACCTGGGCGCGTGCCTGCGCAGCGCCGCCGGTGCCGGCGTCACTGCGGTGGTCATCCCCAAGGACAAGTCGGTGGGCGTCAACGCCACCGTGCGCAAGACCTCGGCCGGTGCGGCCGACCGCATCCCGGTGGTGCAGGTCACCAACCTCTCGCGCTGCCTGCGCGACCTGCAGCAGCTCGGCGTCTGGATCTACGGCCTGGCGGGTGAAGCCGAGGCGTCGCTGTATTCGCTCGACCTGCGCGGCAACGTCGCGCTGGTGCTGGGCGGCGAAGCCGACGGCCTGCGCCGGCTGACGCGCGAGCACTGCGATGGCCTGGTGAAGATTCCCATGCCCGGCGAGATCGAGAGCCTCAACGTGTCGGTCGCCGCCGGCGTCACCCTGTTCGAAGCCGTCCGCCAACGCCAATAAGGGAATCCGCATGCCTGCAGCGCCGCACCGTTCCTCGATCCGGCTGGCGGCGTTGCTGCTGGCTGTCGTTTCCGCCGGCACCTTCGCGCAGGACGCGCCCCGCGCGCGTGCACGCGATCTCGGTGTGGCGCCGGGCATCTTCGCCCCCGGCACGCACAACGCGATCACCGACGTGGCGGGCGTGCGCGTCGGCCAGGTGACCTTGGTGGAAGGCGACAACGTGCGCACCGGCGTCACCGCGATCCTGCCGCATCCCGGCAATCCCTACCGTTCGCGCGTGCCTGCCGCCGTGCATGTCGGCAACGGCTTCGGCAAGTTCATCGGCAGCACCCAGGTGAACGAACTGGGCGAACTGGAAACGCCCATCGTGCTGACCTGCACCTTGTGCGTGTGGAAGGCGGCCGATGCGATGGCGGCGTGGATGCTGGAGCGTCCGGACATGCAGCAGGTACGGTCGCTCAACGTGGTGGTCGGCGAGACCAACGATGGGGGACTCAACGACATCCGCGCGCGCCCTGTCACCGCCCAGGCCGTGCGGCGCGCGCTGGAGACGGCCAGCGGCGGCCCCGTGCAGGAAGGCAGCGTGGGAGCGGGCACCGGCACCGTGGCGTTCGGCTGGAAAGGCGGTATCGGCACCTCCTCGCGCAGGCTGCCCGCATCGCTGGGCGGATGGACGGTGGGCGTGCTGGTGCAGGCCAATTTCGGAGGCGTGCTGCAGGTGGCGGGTGCGCCGGTCGGGCGCGAGCTCGACCGCTATGCATTCCAGAACGCAGTGGCGGCCAACACCGACGGTCCGCGAGGCCTGGCGGACGACCGCGGGGACGGTTCCATCATCATCGTCATCGCCACCGATGCGCCGCTGGGCGACCGCAACCTGCGTCGCGTCGCCTCGCGCGCGATGATGGGCCTGGGCCGGACCGGCAGTTCGGCGTCCAACGGCAGTGGCGACTATGTAGTCGCGTTCTCCACCGCGGACTCGGTCCGCCGTGCTTTCGACGTCCCAAGGCTGGACACCTCGGAACTGGCCAACGAGCAGATGAGCGCGGTGTTCCAGGCCAGCGTGGAGGCCGTCGAGGAGGCGATCTACAACGCAATCTTCATGGCGACCACGATCAGCGGCAACGGCGAGACGGTCGAAGCGATTCCGCTGGATCGCGTGCGCGACATCCTGCGCCGGCACGGTATCGCCCCGGCGAAGTGATGCGCACGTCGCTCAGTGCACGACGTTGCGGATGAAGCGCAGCGGCGTCTGCCCGCCGTTGCGGTAGGCGTAGTCGCGGTCGCTGGGAAAGACGAAGAAGTCGCCGGCATCGACGGTCTGTTCGCCCTCGGGCAGCTCCACCACCAGTTGCCCTTCGATGACGAAGAACATCTCGTGCCAGCCGGCCGGATCCGCGCCGCAGGTGTAGCGGTCGCCCGGCATCAGCGTCCACGCCCAGAGTTCGACATCGTGCGCCGCTGGCGCGGTGGCCAACAGCACGGCCTGCGAGCCGGGCATGCGTCCCTGCCAGGCGAGGGCCTCGATGCGCCGCAGATCTTTGGCCGGTGCTTTCACCAGGTCCGCGAAGCTCACCCGCAACGCCTCGGCGATGCGGTCCAGGGTGTTCAGGCTGACATTGGCGTCGCCGGATTCGATGCCGACCAGCATCCGCCGGCTGACGTCGGCCGTCTCGGCCAGGGCCTGCTGGCTGAGGCCGGCGGCGGTCCGAAGGCGGCGGACGTTCTCGGCCACGTGTTCAAGTACGCTCATGGAGAGGAGTTGCGCAATATATTGCGCATAAGTTAAGCTTCGATTGCGCAATATAGTGCGCAATCGTATCCCCCACAAGCACGGGGCGCTCCACGTGCCCGGTGCAGGCCGTTTTCCCCATGAACTTCGTCTCGTCTTCTCCCGCCGCGTCGCGCTGGCAGCCGATCGCGCTGCTGCTGGTCGCCATGGTCTCCATCCAGTCGGGCGCATCGCTGGCCAAGCATCTGTTTCCCGCCGTCGGTGCGACGGGCGCAACCGCGCTACGCCTGGCCCTGGCGACGCTGCTGCTGGTCGCGGTGTTCCGCCCTTGGCGCATGCGTGTCCAGCGGCACAAGTGGCCCGCGTTGCTGGCGTACGGCATCTCGCTGGGCCTGATGAACCTGATGTTCTACAAGTCGCTGGAAACGGTGCCGCTGGGCATCGCCATCGCGCTGGAGTTCACCGGTCCATTGGCGGTGGCGCTGTTCGGCTCGCGCCACCTGCGCGACGTGGTCTGGGTCGCACTGGCCGTGCTGGGGCTGGTGCTGCTGGTACCGGAGCAGGGTACGCAGGCATTGGATCCCGTCGGTGCGGCCTATGCGCTCGGCGCGGGTACGTGCTGGGCGCTGTACATCGTGTTCGGGCAGAAGGCCGGCAACGACCACGGACCGCAGACCGTCGCCTTGGGCACCTCCATCGCCGCACTGGTCGCCGTGCCGTTCGGCGTGGCGCATGCGGGCACCGCGCTGCTCTCGCCCGCGCTGCTGCCCATCGCGTTCGGCGTGGCGCTGTTGTCCACCGCGCTGCCCTACAGCCTGGAGATGGTGGCGCTGACGAAACTGCCGACGCGTACCTTCGGCATGCTGATGAGCCTGGAACCCGCCATCGGTGCACTGTGCGGCCTGCTGTTCCTGCACGAACAACTCACCGTGCTGCAGTGGCTGGCGATCGGCGCGATCATCGTCGCATCCGCAGGCGCGGCGATGACCGCACGGCCGCCGGTGGACTCGGCGGGCAGCGGCGAAGGTTAGGCGGGCAGGGCGCGATAGCGCGCCAGGTCGTACGGAGATGGCAGCAGAACACCATGCCCGACCTGCCGGGAGCGATGGACGCATTGACGATGGCGTCGATCCGCCGGACGACGATGTCGGCCTGGAGTGCGGCCAGTGGCAGGGTGTCGCCGGCAGGGCGCTTCAGCCCAGCGGCTTGGGCCAGGCGTTGGCGATGGTGCAGAACAGGCGCGCGGTCTGCTCGGCATCGTAGACGGCGGAGTGCGCGTCTTCGGCGTTCCAGTCGAAGCCGGCGGCGGCGACGGCCCGCGCCAGTACGGTCTGGCCATAGGCCACGCCGGCCAGCGTCACCGTGTCGAACACGCTGAAGGGATGGAACGGGTTGCGCTTGTGGCCGACCCGCGCCACCGCCGCATTGAGGAAGTTCAGGTCGAAGTGCGCGTTGTGGCCCACCAGGATCGCGCGCTGGCAGCCGTGCTTCTTCACCGCCGCGCGCACCGGCGCGAACACATGGTCCAGCGCCTCCTTCTCGTGCTTGGCGAAGCGGAACGGATGATCCAGGTCGATCCCGGTGACCTCCAGCGACTTGGGGTCGATCTCGGTACCGGGCGCCGGGTGCAGGTGCACGCTGGAAGTGGTGCCCATCACCAGCAGGCCGTTCTCGTCCAGATCCAGCGGCACGGCGGCCAGCTCGAGCAGGGCGTGGCGGTTCCAGTCGAAGCCGCCGGTCTCCACGTCCACCACGACGGGCAGGTAGCCGCGGAAGCGGCGGGCCATGGGGGTGGTGCGGACGGGTTCGGCAGTGTTTTCCATGAGGGAAAGGGTAGCAGGTCCCTGCGGCCGGACTTCGACGGGAGGTGGAATCGCAAGCGTGGGAGCGACGTGAGTCGCGATGCACGGACCGGGTAAAGCGATCGCGACTTACGTCGCTCCCACGCTGGGAAACGAGGCTCCGGCGGTACCCAGCAGGGTGCCTTCATCGCGCATGCGCACGAGCATCGCGGCCCCCTGGTCGACGAAGGCCGGCACGTCATCCACGCCCGCCTCCGTCGCCAGGTGCCGCAGTATGTCGCCACCGCTGCGGCCGCCTTCGCCGAGCAGTTCGATCAGGCGATAGACCAGTGGCGAGATCGCCGCGAAGCGCACCTGGTGGCTGGCGTCGCGGCGTACCAGCAGCAGGGTCGGCTCCGGCGGCGGTAGGTCGGGCTGGAAGTCCGGACCGATGCGGTGCACGGGCCACTGGTAGGCCAGTGCCCAGGCAAAGGGCGACACGATGGGCACGTCCGCGAGCAGGTCGCCGCGGGGATCGTGCGACGGCGTGGCGTCGTCGGCGATCTGCAGCGCCAGTTCCACCCATTCGTAATGCGCCAGCTCGCGCAGCCACGGCGGGTCGCCGTCGCCGGTGCGGGTTTCCAGGAAGCGGATGAACTCGCGCGCGATCTCGGGAAACAGCGGGGTCTGGCTGCGATGCAGGGCGTAGAAGCCGCGCACGAGGCGGCGCCAGGCGTCGTCTCCCAGCGTTTGCCGGATCACCGGGAAATTGCCCGCCAGCAGGCTCTCGATATTGTTGAAAAACAGGTCGCGATAGATCGCGAGCCGACGTTCCTCGATGCCGGGAGGCGGCGGATGAGAGGGATCGCGCAGGTGGCGGGAGAGCGCGAACTGCTGGTCTTGCAGGGTGTCAGCCATGGGCCATGCGCGCCGCCGTGCCGGCGTGTGCGGATTGCAGGTCGCGGATCCGCTGCACTTCCGCGGCGAGTTCGGCCAGCGGCGGGAAGTTGAAATCCCGCTCCAGCAGAGTGGGATGCACGCCGTGCCGTTCGTAGGCCAGCGCCAGCAGCGTCCACACGTCGTCCTTCACCGGCGCACCGTGCGTGTCCACTTTCAGGTCGTCGGCTTCGTCGTAATGGCCGGCGACGTGATACGAGACGATCCGCGCGGACGGCATGCGGGCCAGGAAGTCCCGCGCGTCGTAGCCATGGTTGATGGCATTGACGAAGATGTTGTTGACGTCCAGCAGCAGGTCGCAATCGGCCTCTTCGAGCACCGCATCGATGAAGTCGGCTTCCGCCATCGCCTGGTAGGGGGCCGCGTAGTAGGAGACGTTCTCCACCGCGATGCGCCGGCCCAGCGCATCCTGCGCCTGGCGGATGCGCGCGGCGACATGGTGCACGGCCTCCTCGGTGAACGGGATCGGCATCAGGTCGTACAGATGTCCGTCGTCCGCGCAGTAGCTCAGGTGCTCGCTGTACAGGACGACGTCGTGCTGGTCGAGGAAGCGGCGCGTGCGGGCGAGGAAGGTGTCGTCCAGCGGGGCCATGCCGCCGAGCGACAGCGACAGTCCGTGGCAGGTCAGCGGGTATTGCGATGAAAGGTCGTGCAGGGCTTCCCCAAGACGACCACCGACCCCGATCCAGTTGTCCGGGGCACATTCGAGGAAGTCGAACGTGCCCGCGGGTGCTCCCCGCAGGTCGTCGAGCAGGGCGCGTCGCAGGCCCAGGCCTGCGGACGCGGAGGGAAGGCGTGTCGTCATGCGGCGCGGAGCCGGATCCCGGCCACGATGCCGGGATCCGCGCTCATGGACTCACTTGTCGCCGGTCTTCTTGTCGCCGCCGCACTTGCCCTCGCCGCACTTGCCTTCACCGCATTTGCCCTCGGCACCCTTGGCGCCGGTGCTGGCCTTGTGCTCGGCAGCGTCGATGAACCCGTCCTTGTTGGTGTCCATCCCGGCGAACATCGCCGCCTGGCCAGGGTGCATGGCGTCGAATTCGGCCTGCGAGACCTTGCCGTCCTTGTCGGTGTCGGCCTTGGCCATGCCGCATTTGCCCTCGCCGCACTTGCCTTCGCCACATTTGCCTTCGCCCGCCTTCGCGGCCTCGGGTGCGGCCAGCAGGTAACCCTGCGCCAGGGGTTCCATCGCGAACGTCGAGCCGGCCAGCAGGATGCCGCCGGCCAGCGCGACGGCCACGGCGGCGGGTTTGGTGGTTGTCTTGGACATCTGGTCTCTCTCCCGGGAAGGTGCGGGGGATCCGCACCGGCGTGCCGGGATTGTAGCCGCGCCTTGTTAGCGGTTCGTATGCGCGCCGTGTGGAAACGGAAACGCCCCGCAGGGCGGGGCGTTCCGGGTGCTGCGTTGCGGTACGGGTCAGACCGCGCCGGTGGTGCTGGTCTCGTCGCGCTTGTCGCGCGGCGGCAGCGGCTGGTCGCCATGCACCAGGAACCACACGTTCTCGGCGATGTTGGTGGCGTGGTCGCCGATCCGTTCCAGGTTCTTGGCCATGAACAGCAGATGGGTGCACGGCGTGATGTTGCGCGGGTCTTCCATCATGTAGGTCAGCAGTTCGCGGAACAGCGCGGTGTAGTGCGCATCCAGTTCGGCGTCGCGCGCGCGCACCTGCACGGCCTGCTCGGCATCGCTGTTCTGGTAGGCCACCAGCACGTCGCGGACCTGCCGGGCCGCCAGCTTGCCGAGCGCGCGCAGGCCGGTGATCTGCGGCATCGGCGGCGACACGTTCAGCGCGATGGAGCGCTTGGCCACGTTGGCGGCGTAGTCGCCGATGCGCTCAATGTCGGCCGGGATGCGCAGGCCGGCGAGGATCTCGCGCAGGTCGCGCGCCATCGGGCCACGCAGGGCCAGGTGCATCACGTCATGGCTGACCTGGTGCTCGATGGCGTCGATGGCCTCGTCGTTGGCGATGATGCGCTGCGCGGCCTTGTCGTCGCGGCGTTCGACCACGTCCAGTGCGGCTTCCAGCTGGGCCACGGCGGTTTCGCCCATGCGCACGATCTCGGCCACGATGCGGCGCTGTTCTTCGTCGTAACTCTTCACGATATGGTCGTTCGGTTGGGTGTTCATGGGCGTCCTCAGCCGAAACGGCCGGTGATGTAGTCTTCCGTCTGCTGCTTGCCGGGGTTGGAGAAGATGGTCGAGGTGACGTCGTGCTCCACCAGCTCGCCCAGGTACATGAAGGCGGTGTAGTCCGAGACGCGCGCGGCCTGCTGCATGTTGTGGGTGACGATGGCGATGGTGTACTGGTGCTTCAGTTCCTCGATCAGCTGCTCGATCTTGCTGGTCGAGATGGGGTCCAGCGCCGAGGTCGGTTCATCCAGCAGGATCACGTCCGGACGCAGCGCGACGGCGCGTGCGATGCACAGCCGCTGCTGCTGGCCGCCGGACAGGCCCAGCGCACTCTGCTTCAGCTTGTCCTTGGCCTCGTCCCACAGGGCCGCCTGGCGGAGCGCCTGTTCGACGCGCACGTCCATGTCGGCCTTGCCCAGGCGTTCGTGGTGGCGGATGCCGTAGGCGACGTTCTCGTAGATCGTCATCGGGAACGGCACCGGCTTCTGGAACACCATGCCCACCTTGCTGCGCAGGCGGTTCATCGGGTACTTGGTGTCGAGGATGTTGTCGCCGTCCAGCAGCACCTCGCCGGTGGCGCGGAGCTTCGGATATAGCGAGTAGATGCGGTTGAAGACGCGCAGCAGCGTGGACTTGCCGCAGCCCGATGGGCCGATCAGCGCGGTGACCCGCTTTTCCGGGATTTCCAGGTTGATGCTCTTCAGCGCATGGAAGTCGCCGTAGTAGAAGTCCAGGCCCTTGGCGGCCAGCTTCACGCTGGCGTTCGCGGCGGCGAGGTCGTCGTGGCGCTGCGGCGTCACCACGGCGATGCGGGCGGCGTCATTCATGGGTCACCTTGTTTCGAAGAAGGATGGTTCGGGCGATCAGGCTGAGCACCAGCACCATGCCGGTGACGAGGAACGCGCCGGCCCACGCCAGCGAATTCCACGAGTCGTAGGGGCTCATGGCGTACTGGAAGATCACCATGGGCAGGTTGGCCATCGACTGGTTGAGGTCGGTGCTCCAGAACTGGTTGTTGAAGGCGGTGAACAGCAGCGGCGCGGTTTCGCCGCTGATGCGCGCCAGGGCCAGCAGCACGCCGGTGACGATGCCGGGCAACGCCGAACGCATCAGCACCTGGGTGGTCACCTTCCATTGCGGAACGCCCAGCGACAGTGCGGCCTCGCGCATCTGCTGCGGCACCAGGCGGAGCATCTCGTCGGTCGTGCGCACGATGACGGGCAGCGCGATGAATGCCAGGGCCACTGCGCCGGCCCAGGCCGAGTAGTGGCCCATCTGCGCGACCATCACGGTGTAGATGAACAGGCCCAGCACGATGGACGGCGCTGACAGCAGGATGTCGTTGACGAAGCGGACCGTTTCGCCCAGCCAGTGCTTGTTGGCGTATTCGGCCAGGTACGTGCCGGCGGCCACGCCGATGGGCGTGCCCAGCAGGATGGCGAGCAGGCTCATCACCACGCTGCCGAACAGGGCGTTGGCCAGGCCGCCCGGTTCGTTGGGCGGCGGCGTCATCTGGGTGAACAGGTCCAGGTTGAGGCTGCCCATGCCCTTGGTGATCGTGGTCCACAGGATCCAGACCAGCCACATCAGGCCGAACAGGGCGGCGACGATGGACAGCGACAGGGCGACGCCGTTCTTGACCTTGCGCCAGGTGTAGAGCGAAGCGGACATCAGTTGCCCTCCCGCTTGGCCAGCTGGCGCAGCATCAGGCGGGCGATCGCCAGCACGATGAAGGTCAGCACGAACAGGGTGAAGCCGAGCAGCAGCAGCGAGCCCTTGTGCAGCGGATCGGTGGCTTCGGCGAATTCATTGGCGATGGTGGACGCGATGGACGTGCCCGGTTCCAGCAGCGCTGCGCTGATCGTGTACGCGTTGCCGATGACGAAGGTCACCGCCATCGTCTCGCCCAGCGCACGGCCCAGGCCGAGGAACACGCCGCCGATCACGGCCGAGCGCGTGTACGGCAGCACCACGTCCCACACCACTTCCCAGCGCGTGGAACCCAGCGCGTAGGCCGATTCCTTCAAGCGCCCCGGCACGGTCAGGAACACCTCGCGCATCACCGAGGAGATGAAGGGGATCACCATGATCGCCAGCACCAGGCCGGCGGTTAGCATGCCGATGCCGAGCGGCGGACCGGACAGCACGGTGCCGATCAGCGGCAGCTGGCCTAGGTTGTCGTTGATCCACGGGTAGACGTGTTCGCTCAGCTGCGGCGCCAGCACGAACAGACCCCACATGCCGTAGATGATCGAGGGGATGCCGGCCAGCAGTTCGATGGCCATGCCGACGGGGCCGCGCATCCAGGCGGGGGCGACTTCGGTCAGGAACACGGCGATGCCGAAGCTCACCGGCACGGCGATCAACATGGCGAGGCCGGCGCTGACCAGGGTGCCGAAGATCGGCACCAGTGCGCCGAATTCGCGCGTGCCGACATTCCATTCGGTGCTGGTGAAGAAGCCCAGGCCGAAGGCCTGCAGGGCTTCGCGGCCGCCCCACAACATGGAGAGCGCCGCGGCGATCAGCGAGATCAGGACGAACAGGCCGGCGCCGGTGAGCGTCAACCGGAACATCGTGTCGGCGCGTGCGTCTTTTGCAGTGCGCACGTCCGTCAGGGAAGCGGGGAGGGCGGTGGCGTTCATGCAACCCGGGGGGTGGGGGAAGGGCGGAGGGAGCGGAGGCGACTAGTGCACGGGCGGGTGGTTACCGCGTGATGACACCGGGCCACCCCTGGAGGTGGCCCGGTGCGGTGGCTCAGAGCTTGATTTCGGTCTGCCAGTACTGCTCGATCTGGCCCACCAGTTCCGGCGGCAGCGGCACGTAGTCCAGTTCGTTCGCCTGCGCCTGGCCCTGTTCGTAGGCCCACTTGAAGAAGTCCAGCGTGTGCTTGGCCTTCGCCGCGTCCTTGGGCTGCTTGTAGACCAGGATGAAGTTGGTCGCGGTGATCGGCCACGCCTGCGCGCCCGGCGCGTTGGTGATGACCAGGTTGAAATCCTTGGCGTTGGCCCAGTCGGCGCTGGCCGCGGCGGCGGCGAAGCTTTCCGCGGTGGGCTGCACGAAATTGCCGGCCGCGTTTTGCAGCGAGGCGTACGACATGTTGTTCTGCTCGGCGTAGGCCAGCTCGACGTAGCCGATCGAACCCTTCAGCTGGCGCACGTACGCCGCCACGCCCTCGTTGCCCTTGCCGCCCACGCCGCCAGGCCAGTTGACGCTGGTGCCTTCGCCCACCTTGTCCTTCCATTCCGGGCTGACCTTGGACAGGTAATTGACGAAGTTGAAGGTTGTGCCCGAGCCGTCGGAGCGGTGCACGGTGTTGATCTTGCCGGCCGGCAGGGCGATGCCCGGGTTCAGCGCGGCGATGGCCGGGTCGTTCCAGGTGGTGATCTTGTGCAGGAAGATGTCGGCCAGCACGGTGCCGTTGAGCTTCAGCTGGCCCGGCTGCAGGCCTTCCACGTTGATGACCGGCACCACGCCGCCGATGACCGACGGGAACTGGCCCAGGCCGGCCTGCGCCAGCTCTTCCGGCGACAGCGGCTTGTCGGACGAGCCGAAGTCGACGGTCGCGGCCTTGATCTGCGCGATGCCGCCGCCCGAACCGATCGACTGGTAGTTGATCTTGGCGCCGGTGGCCTTGTTGTAGTCCGTGGACCAGCGCGCCATCAGCGGATAGATGAAGGAGGCGCCGGCACCGGTGATCTCGGCCGAGATCTTCTGCGCGCCCTCGGCGGTCGCGGCGGCGCCTTCGGTACCCGCGGTCGCGGCCGGGGCGTCGGTCTTGCCGCCGCAGGCAGCGGCGAAGAAGGCGGTGGCCAGGGCGAGGGTGGCCAGTCGTGCGTTGCGGACGTGCATGGACTCTCCAGACGGGGTCGTTTGTGATCCACGCTATGAAATGATGTTTTTGTTACAGCGTGATGACATAGGCGTCTCAAGCTGTAACGCGACCTGCTCGCCGGATGCGGCGAAAAAAAAGGCGGGCCGTAAGGCCCGCCCGGGGAGCGGCGAGGAGGGGGCGCCGGCCCTTGGCCGGCACGGGGGAGAGACCGTGCCGGCGGTTCTGCGATCAGTACTTCAGGTTGGCCTTCCAGTACGTCTCGATCTGCTGCACCAGTGCCGGCGGCAGCGGCACGTAGTCCAGCGACTTGGCCTGGGCATCGCCATTGGCGTAGACCCAGCGGAAGAAGTCGCGCGCGTCCTTGTTGCCCTTCTTCGGCGCCTTGTACATCAGGATGAAGTTGGTGGCGGTGATCGGCCAGGAGTTCGCGCCGGGGGCATTCGTCATGACCAGGTAGAAATCCTTGGACTTGCCCCACTCGGCGCTGGCGGCCGCGGCGGCGAAGGTCTCGTCGCTGGGCTGCACGAAGTTGCCGGAGGCGTTCTTCAGGCTGGCGTAGGCCATCTTGTTCTGCAGCGCGTAGGACAGTTCGACATAGCCGATGCCGCCCTTGATCTGCTTCACGTACGCGGCCACGCCTTCGTTGCCCTTGCCGCCCACGCCGGTCGGCCACTGCACGCTGGTGCCTTCGCCCACCTTGGTCTTCCACTCCGGGCTGACCTTGGACAGGTAGTTGACGAAGTTGAAGGTGGTGCCCGAGCCATCCGAACGACGGACGACGGTGATGCGCTGCGCCGGCAGGGTCAGGCCCGGGTTCAGGGCGGCGATGGCCGGGTCGTTCCAGGTCTTGATGGTGCCCAGGAAGATGTTGGCCAGGGTCGGGCCGTCCAGCTTCAGCTGGCCCGGCTTCAGGCCGGCGACGTTCAGCACCGGCACCACGCCGCCGATCACCGACGGGAACTGGGCCAGGCCGTACTTGGCCAGTTCTTCCGGCTTCAGCGGGGCATCGGACGAACCGAAATCCACCGTGCCGGCCTTGATCTGCGCGATGCCGCCGCCCGAACCGATCGACTGGTAGTTCACGCGGTTGTTGGTGGCCTTGGCATAGTCGGCGGACCACTTGGTCATCACCGGATACACGAACGACGCGCCAGCGCCGGTCACGTCGGCGGCGAACGCCTGCGCCGAGAAGGCCGAGGCGAGCGCGAGCAGCGCGACGCGGGATTTGATCGAGTTGAGCACGGAAATCTCCTGGGAGAAGGCAGGGTGGAAGGACGGGGCATGCCCGTTGGGTGGCCATTCCACGACGTTTGTGTGACAGCCCGGTGTCGCAATCAAGACAGTCCCGTGACGACGGGTGGTCCGCCCGGCGAGGGGCCATGGCGCATGCATGCGGAAGGACGGGCAGGGTGGGCGATGGCCGTCGCGCACGCTCCGGCCACGCGGTCACGCCTATATAGGTGTGCGGCACGCGGAGCGGCCGGCACCGTCGGACGGGCGACCGGCTGTCACATTGCGGTCACGAAACTCACATGTGACTGCAAGATTTCACTCCCATGCTTTAGCGCATCTTTGACGGGCGCTTAATGATTTCCGAAGGGAAACGAAGCTTCCGCGAAGCCCGCGCTCTTACTCCACCTTCCCTCCGGAGAGTCACCATGCGTTATTCCCTTCTGGCTGCCGCACTTGCCGTTGCCATGGGCAGCACCAGTTTCTCGGCATCCGCCGCCGACAACCGCGACCAGACCATCGCCGAACTGAAGGCGCAGCTGGAGGCACTGACGGCCAAGGTGGCCGAGCTGGAAGAGCGCAGCGATGCGCAGTCCGACGTCAACATCGACACCGCCGCGCAGCTGGACAAGATCACTACCGGCTCGCCGAAGATCGACACCAAGGGCGGCGTCAAGGTCACCTCGGCCGACGGCAAGTTCGAAGCCAGCATCGGCGGTCGCATCCACTTCGATACCTACGCCTTCGATCGCGACATCGCCAGCACCACCGGCACCACCGAATTCCGCCGCGCGCGCCTGACCCTGGGCGGCAAGGCCTACGGCTGGGAATACAAGCTGGAGCAGGACTTCGGCGCGGGTACCAACCTGGACGGTCTGCGCGACGCCTACATCGCCAAGAGCGCGCTGGGCGGCAAGTTCACCATCGGTCACTTCAAGCCCTACCGTGCGATGGAAGAGCTGACCAGCTCCAACGAACTGCTGATGATGGAGCGCCCGTTCGCCTCCGCCACGGGCCTGTTCAGCGGCCGCCAGTTCCAGCAGGGCGTGGGCTATCTGCGTGCGGGCGAGAACTACACCGCCGGCGCCGCCGTGTTCAACCTGCGTGGCGCGTCCAGCTCGCGCAACGAGGGCATGGGCGCCTCCGGCCGCGTGACCTTCGCGCCGATCAACAACGACAACAACACCCTGCACCTGGGCGCGTGGTACAGCTACGAGAACGCGAACCAGGGTTCGGACAACCTGTCGGCCTCCTTCAACTACGCCGGTCGCCGTGGCCCCTCGCAGAACATCGCCACCACCACGGGCGCCAGCCGCAACGAAGTCACCGTGTACGCCGTCGAAGCCGCCGGCTCCTTCGGCCCGGCCTTCTTCCAGGCCGAATACGCCGACGCCTCCTTCGGTCAGCCGCTGGGCGCCGACCAGGACGTGACCAGCTACTACGTGCAGGGCAGCTTCATGCTCAACGGTGGCCACAAGCCGTACAAGGGCGCCACCGGCGTGTTCGGTTCGCCCAAGGTCGCCGACAAGGGCCTGTGGGAACTGACCGGCCGCTACGACTACGCCGAGAACGAGACGCTGAACCGTGAAGTCACCAGCTGGATCTTCGGCGTCAACTACTACGTCAACCCCAACCTGCGCTTCATGCTGAACTACACGCAGGGCGACAACGAGGTCACCGGCGACGAGACCGCCCAGTACGCGCTGCGCACGCAGTTCAGCTGGTAAGCCTCACGCAGGACCGGAAACGAGAAAGCCCCGGGCACGTCCCGGGGCTTTTTTGTCTGAAAGGTCACTGTGGGAGCGACGTAAGTCGCGATGGGGCTTTACCGGTGAGTCGATCGCGACTCACGTCGCTCCCACGCAACGCTGCCTCGTGACCTGCGGCAGACGTACCTGCCGTCGCTCATCCAGGCAGCGTCTTGTCCTTGAACCGGCAGAGGTCGCGGATCACGCACTGCGGGCAATCCGGTTTGCGCGCCTTGCACACATAGCGGCCGTGCAGGATGAGCCAATGGTGCGCATCCTGCATGAACTCCGCCGGCACCACCTTCATCAACCTGTCCTCCACCGCGCGCACATCCTTGCCGGGTGCAAGCCCCGTGCGGTTGGCCACGCGGAAGATGTGCGTGTCCACCGCCATGGTCGGCTCGCCGAAGGCGGTGTTGAGCACCACGTTCGCGGTCTTGCGGCCCACGCCCGGCAGGCTTTCCAGCGCCTCGCGCGAGCGCGGTACTTCACCGTTGTACCGCTCGAGCAGGATCCGGCAGGTGGCGATGACGTTCTTCGCCTTGGCGTTGAACAGGCCGATGGTCGATATGTAGTTCTTCAGCCCGTCTTCGCCCAGCGCGAGGATCGCCGCCGGTGTGTTGGCCACCGGGAACAGGCGTCGCGTGGCCTTGTTGACGCCCACGTCGGTGGCCTGCGCGGACAGCGTCACCGCGACCAGCAGTTCGAACGGCGTGCCATATTCCAGTTCCGTCGTCGGGCGCGGATTGAGTTCGCGCAGCCGCGAGAACAGTTCCACCACTTCATCGCGCTTCAGGGTGGAACTCCGGCGGGGCGGGGTCATGGTTTCGAACGCTCCGCGGCCCTGGCGCGCGCGCGCTCCAGGATGGCGGCTGCCGCGGCCGGCAGGGCTGGCCTGGCCGGGGCTACGGGGTCGGCGGGCATGGCCGCGATGCGTCGTGCCTCGCGCTCGGCGGCGCGCCGCTCCAGTCGTGCCTGGCGCTGCCGATAGCGTGAGCGTGCCGCCCACGCCGTGCGCAGACGGGTCTGCGCCTGCGTGATCGCCTCGGCCCGTGCGGGATCGGTGCCGTCGACAGGACAGGGCGCCCACGCCATGAGGCCCGTCTCCAGCGCGGCGTCTACCTCATCGCTCGCCAGCAGGAAAGCCAGGCGCTGAGTCCTTTCGCAAGCGGGGCAGGGCACGGACACGACTCAGCGGCCGGTGAAGGTCGGCTTGCGGCGTTCCATGAACGCGCGCGTGCCTTCGCGCATGTCGTCGGTGGCGAACATCAGGCCGAACTGCGCGGTCTCGTACTGCAGGCCTTCCTCGATGCCGCATTCGCCGCCGATGTTGACCACGTCCAGCGTGGCACGCAGGGCCAGCGGAGCCGACGCGGCGAGTTGCGTCGCCACTTTCAGGGTTTCGGCCTCCAGCTCGGCGGCCGGCACCACGCGGTTGACGATGCCCAGTTGAAGCGCGCGCTCGGCCGTCACCGGCGCGCCGAGCAGGCACAGTTCCAGCGTGGCGGCGCGCCCGGCCAGGCGCAGCAGGCGCTGGCTGCCGCCGAAGCCGGGGATCAGGCCCAGGCCGATCTCCGGCTGGCCCACCTTGGCGGTATCGGCGGCGATGCGCAGGTGGCAGCCCATGGCCAGTTCCAGCCCGCCGCCCAGCGCGAAGCCGTTCACCATCGCCACGACGGGCTTGGGCAGGGTCTCGATGCTGCGCATCAGCCGTTGCCCGCGCAGTGAGAAGTCCCGCCCCTCCGTGGGCCGCAGGTCCGCCATCTCGGCGATGTCCGCCCCCGCCACGAAGGCCTTGGGACCCGCGCCGGTCAGGACCACGACGCGCACGGCGTCGTCCGTCGCCGCGGCATCGAAGGCCGCCTGCAGGGCGTCCAGCGTGGCGGCATTGAGGGCGTTGAGCTTGTCGGGGCGATTGACGGTGATGCGGCGGATGCCATCGGCATCGGCAACCAGGACGAGAGGGTCGGACATGGGTTTTCTGTGGCTGTTTGTAAAAATTGGGTAAAGAGGGAACTCCCCCGGAAACGCCCGGTCAGAGTCGCCTGTCGTCAGTGGCGGTTAAGCGCCCCGGCGGCTATCCTAGCGCGTCCATTCCAGGCGGTATGCCGCCGCCCTATCCCGGAGACTGTGTTGATGAAGTTGCGTTCGTTAGTGGTCGCTGTTGCGGCATTCGCCATGGCCGGTAGCGCCCTGGCCCAGGACGTCTCGTCCGAGAAGGGCAAGTTGAGCTACTACTTCGGCTACGACTATGGCAACAACCTGGCCGAGCTGACCGCACGCGGTGAGCAGCTGGACATCAACTCCGTGGTGAAGGGCCTGCAGGACGCGTACGCCAAGCAGAAGCCGGCGCTGACCGCCGAGCAGCTGAAGCCCGCACTGGAAGCCTTCCAGAAGCGCGAGCAGGCCCGCGCGCAGCAGGCCAAGGCCGAGTACGACAAGGTCGCGGCCGAGAACAAGACCAAGAGCGACCAGTTCATCGCCAGCTTCAAGGCGCAGCCGGGCGTGAAGACCCTGCCGGGTGGCGTGGCCTACAAGGTGCTGGAGAACGGCACCGGCGCCAAGCCGACCCAGGCCAGCACGGTCGAGCTGCAGGTGGCCGGCGCCTATCCGTTCGGCCAGCGTCCCAACGAGGCGCGCCCGCCGCAGCAGATGAAGGACGTGAAGGTCAGCGCCATCGAGATGCAGGCCATGCGCGATGTGCTGCTGCAGATGCCGGTCGGCTCGAAGTGGGAAGTCGCCCTGCCGCCGGACAAGGCCTACGGCGCTGATCCGCGGACCGGCTTCCCGCCGAACGTGGCGGTCGTGTTCGAGATCAAGCTGGTCAGCGCGAAGTAATTCCCGCCCGATCGGTTTTCCCCTGCGCCGGCCTTGTGCCGGCGCAGTGCTTTCCGCGCAGGCGAACGTTCCGCGCTACCCTGCGCAGGTGTGAGACGAATGAATACCGCTTTCCGTGCCGTGCTGAGTCCCTGCATCGGCGTGTGCACGCTGGACGACGATGGGCTTTGCGAGGGTTGTCTCCGCACCACCTCGGAGATCGCGCGCTGGTCGCAGATGAACGATGACGAACGCCTGCGGTTGATGGAACACGTGTTGCCCGGTCGGGAGCGCGCGCGCGCGCCCTGGGCCGACCGGCTGCGCGAAGGCGAGCTGTTGCGGCGCGCACTGCATCCGCTCGGAGCGGTGCCTGGCGCGCCGGGCTGGAACCATGAGGAACTGATCGACCTGTTGCCGCCCGGGCAGCTGGCCGAAGCCGCCGTGCTGGCCGGGCTGGTGCCGCGCGCGGAGGGAACCCAGGTGCTGTTGACGCGCCGCACCGACGGCCTGCGCCATCATGGCGGGCAGGTGAGCTTTCCCGGCGGCCGCGTCGAGCCCACCGACGCGGATGTCGTGGCTGCCGCCTTGCGCGAGAGCCATGAAGAGATCGCGCTGCCCGCCACGCAGGCGGTGCCGCTGGGATTCCTGGACCCCTTCACCACCATCAGCGGCTTCCGCGTGGTGCCGGTGGTGGCGGTGATCGATCCGTCGTTCGTGCCGCAGCCCGAGCCGAATGAGGTCGCCGACGTGTTCGAAGTGCCGCTGGACTACCTGCTGGCGCCGGACAGCCTGCGCCGGGTGGAAGTGGATTACCGCGGTCGGCGTCGGGTGGTGCTTGAGTATGGCTGGCCGGGGCAGCGCATCTGGGGCGCGACGGCCGCCATCCTGTTCAACCTGCGGGAACGACTGGAGCGGAGCGCATGAACTGGACCACCCTCGTCGAAGCGGCCGACCTGGCACGTGCCCTGGGCGACCCGGCATTGCGGGTGGTGGATGCGCGGTTCGTGATGCTCAACGCGGCCCCCGACGCCGGCCGCACGGCCTACGCCGAAAGCCATATCCCCGGCGCGGTGTACGCTGATCTCAATCGAGACCTGTCGGACCTGTCGAAGGTCGGCGAAGGGCGGCATCCGTTGCCCGACAGCGAGGCCTTCACCCGCCGGCTGGGCGAATGGGGCATCGGGCCGTCACACCAGGTGGTCGTCTACGACGCGGGTGACGGCAGCATGGCGGCCGCCCGCGCCTGGTGGTTGCTGAAGCTGCTCGGCCATGCGCGCGTGGCCGTGCTCGATGGCGGCCTGGCCGCCTGGCGGGCCATCGGCGGCGAAGAGACCAGTGCGCGTTCGGTGCCATCGCCGGCGGCGGCCTACCCGGCGCGGTTCGAGGCGCGCCACTTCGTCAGCGCCGATGAGGTCGCGGAGCGGCTGGACGAGGACACGGGCTGGCTGTTCGATGCGCGTGCCGCCGAACGCTTCAGTGGCGAGGTGGAGCCCATCGACCCGGTGGCAGGCCATGTGCCGGGTGCGGTCAACCTGCCATTCGTGCAGACGCTCCGCGACGGTCGTTTCAAGCCCGCCGCGGAACTGCATGCGCTGCTGTCGGACAGGCTGGGCGATCGTCACCCCTCGGACAGCGTGCTGATGTGCGGGTCCGGCGTCACGGCGTGCCACCTGCTGCTCGCCTTCGAGCATGCAGGCCTGCACGGTGCGCGGATCTACCCGGGATCGTGGAGCGGCTGGATCAGCGATCCCGCGCGGCCGGTCGCGCGCGGCGACTGAGGCGCCGCGCTACTTCTTCAGCTTGTCCACCAGGGCGCGCAATGCCGCCTGCGTGTCCGGCGCATGCCAGGCATCGACGAAGCGTTCGAGCTGGATGAGGGAAGGGTCCAGCGCCTCCACCAGGTCGCGTCGGGCCAGGGCGCGCGTCTGCAGCATGGGCTGGTGCGGCAGGCCCAGCAGGTGCTGCAACCAGACCACGGCGCGCGCGACGACGTTGTCCTGGTCCGCCAGTTCATCCACCAGGCCGATCTCGAGCGCCCGCTCGGCGACCACCATCTCGCCCGCCACCAGCAGGCGTTCGGCGCGATACGTGCCCACCACGCGTCGCATCAGGCGCTGGATGCCTTCGGACACCACCAGCCCCACCTGGGTTTCGTTCAATCCCAATGCGAAAGGCCGCGCCGGATCGGCACTGCGCGCCATCACCCGATAGTCGCAACACAGGGCCAGCACGCAGCCGCCCGCCGGGGCGTGGCCGGTGATGGCGGCCACCACGGGAACTCGCGATTCGGCCAGGGTGCGCGCCGCGCCGAAAAAGGCCTGCCAGGCATCGAGCAGCGCCTTGCGGTCGTCGCCCAGCGACATCAGATAGGGCACGTCCATGCCGGCGGAGAAGATCTTCGGGTTGCCGGCCAGCACGATGCCACGCACGCCGTGATCGAGCGCTGCGTTGAGCGCCTCGATCAGGGCGCGGCACAGGTCTGTATCGAGCGCGTTGACGGGCGCGCGCGCCAGGCGGATTTCGCGGATGTCGCCATGGTCGGCGGTTTCGATAAGCGCGCTCATTCACCATCTCCCTGAGGTCAGGCCATTATCATAGGCGCATGAACCGATCCGTCGTGACGACCCTGCTGCCGGGACTGTTGTTCGCCGCCTCGATGCCTGCCGTCGCGGGCGATTGCCTGCCGAAGGTGGAGGGTGCGTGGATCCGGATGCCGCCGGTGGCGATGCCGATGATGGCCGGCTTCGCCCGGATCGAGAATCCGTGCTCTTCGCCCGCGGCCGTGGTCGGCGCGGAAAGCCTGGCCTTCGCGGACGTGTCCCTGCACGAAACGCGCCAGGAAGCGGGCATCAGCCGGATGCGCGAGGTCGAGCGGTTGCCTGTCGCGCCCGGCAAGGCCGTCGAACTGAAGCCAGGCGGGCTGCACCTGATGCTTCATGGTCCCTACCAGCCGCTGGCGGCAGGGGAAAAGACGGTGATCACGCTGAAGCTGGCGGACGGACGCGCGCTGCCGGTGCAGTTCGAGGTGCGCAAGTCGGCTCCCTGAGCCGGTGGGCTCGCTCCTACCGGGAGCGGGCGTGCGCTATGACTCCGACACCGCCCGGATCGCTGCCGGCAGCGGTGCGCTATGGCCGGTCTGCGTGTCCATCCAGACCACCACCACGTTGCCGTCCGAATAAAGCACGCTGTCGTCCTTCGCCGACACGATGCGGTGGCCGATGGTGACGCTGCTGGTGCCCAGGCGATCCACGTACAGCTCCACCACCACGTCGTTGGGCCACGTCAGCGGTCGCTTGTAGTTGATGTTGTTGGCGGCCACGACCGGCGCGATGCGGTCGGTAATGGACACATCCGGCACCGTCAGCATCCAGCGCACGCGCGCTTCCTCCAGGTATGAGATGTACTTGGCGTTGTTCACGTGGCCCATGCTGTCCATGTCGCGCCAGCGTACGCTGATCGGGATCTTCGCCAGTAGCTTGCGGCCGGCGGCGTTGGCGTCGTGCGTCGAACTCATCGTGCAGCCTTCTTCGTCGTGGTCTTGGTGGTCTTCTTGGGGGCCGACTTGCGCGGCGGCAGGACGTCGGGTTTGGCCACGGCAGCGGGCTTCGTGGGCTTGGGTGCCTTGGCCGCGGGCAGCAGCTTGGCGAGGAAGCGGCCGGTATGCGATTCCGGATGCGCCGCGATCTCTTCCGGCGTGCCGGTGGCCAGGATGCGGCCTCCACGGTGGCCGCCTTCCGGTCCCAGGTCCACCACCCAGTCGGCGGTCTTGATGACGTCCAGGTTGTGCTCGATCACCACGATGGTGTTGCCCTCGTCGCGCAGCTTGTGCAGGACGGCCAGCAGGTGCTCGATGTCGTGGAAGTGCAGGCCCGTGGTCGGCTCGTCCAGGATGTACAGGGTGCGGCCGGTATCGCGGCGCGAGAGCTCCTTGGACAGCTTCACGCGCTGCGCTTCGCCGCCCGACAACGTGGTCGCGCTCTGGCCCAGCTTGATGTAGCTCAGCCCCACGTCCATCAGCGTTTCCAGCTTGCGCGCGATCGACGGCACAGGCTCGAACAGGGTCAGCGCATCCTCGACGGTCATTTCCAGCACGTCGTTGATGTTGTAGCCCTTGTAGAGGATCTCCAGCGTCTCGCGGTTGTAGCGCTTGCCGTGGCAGACGTCGCAGGGCACGTACACGTCGGGGAGGAAGTGCATCTCCACCTTGATCATGCCGTCGCCCTGGCAGGCTTCGCAGCGGCCGCCGCGCACGTTGAAGCTGAAACGGCCCGGCGAATAGCCGCGCGCGCGCGCTTCCGGCACCTGCGCGTACAGTTCGCGCAGCGGGGTGAACAGCCCTGTGTAGGTCGCGGGATTCGAGCGCGGCGTGCGCCCGATCGGCGACTGGTCGATGTCGACCACCTTGTCGAACAGGTCCAGGCCTTCCACCTCGCGATAGGGCGCGGGCTTGTGCGAGGCGCCATTGATCTCGTTGGCGGCCAGGGCGTACAGGGTGTCGTTGATCAGCGTGGACTTGCCCGAGCCGGACACGCCGGTGATGCAGGTGAACAGGCCCGACGGGATGTCCAGATCGACGTCCTTCAGGTTGTTGCCGGTGGCGCCGCGCAGGTGCAGCGTCATCTTCGGGTTGGCCTTGTGGCGCGCCTTCGGTACTTCGATCTGCCGTTTGCCGGAGAGGTACTGGCCGGTCAGCGAGCGCGGTGCCTTCAGCAGGTCGTCCAGCGTGCCCTGGCCGACGATCTCGCCGCCATGCACGCCGGCGCCCGGGCCGATGTCGAGCACGTAGTCGGCCATGCGGATGGCGTCTTCGTCGTGTTCGACGACGATCACCGTATTCCCCAGGTCGCGCAGACGGGTCAGCGTGCCGAGCAGGCGCTCGTTGTCGCGCTGGTGCAGGCCGATGCTGGGTTCGTCCAGTACGTACATCACACCGACCAGGCCAGCGCCGATCTGCGAGGCCAGGCGGATGCGCTGCGCCTCACCGCCAGACAGCGTGTCGGCCTTGCGCTCCAGGGTCAGGTAGTCCAGACCCACGTCGACCAGGAAGCCCAGCCGCTCGGCGATTTCCTTGACGATCTTCGCGGCGATCTCGCCGCGCCAGCCGGGCAGGTCCAGGCCGCGGAAGAAGGCTAATGCTTCGTCGACGGGCAGCACGACCAGCGAAGGCAGCGGGCGGTCGGCCACGAACACGTTGCGCGCGGATTTGTTCAGGCGCGCGCCGCCGCAGTCGGGGCAGGGCCGGTCGCTGATGTACTTCGCCAGTTCCTCGCGCACCGCGGGCGATTCGGTCTCGCGATAGCGACGCTCCAGGTTCGGCACGATGCCTTCGAAGCGGTGCTTGCGCTGCGTGCGACCGCCCGATTCGGTGAGGTAGGTGAAGGTGATGACGTCTTCGCCGCTGCCGTACAGCACCGCCTGCTGCACCTTCTCCGGCAGGGATTGCCACGGTGCGTCGGTGTCGAACTGGTAGTGCTTGGCCAGCGAAGCGATCAGCTGGAAGTAGTAGGCGTTGCGGCGGTCCCAGCCGCGCACGGCGCCGGCCGCCAGCGACAGCTCGGGGTGCACGACGACGCGAGCCGGGTCGAAGAACTGCGCCACGCCCAGGCCGTCGCAGGTCGGGCAGGCGCCGACCGGTGAGTTGAACGAAAACAGGCGGGGCTCCAGTTCGGGCAGCGAGTAGTCGCAGACCGGACAGGAGTACTTCGACGAGAACAGCAGCGGCGCGGATTCGGGCTGGTCCAGCGACATGACCTGGGCCATGCCGTCGCCCAGCTTGAGCGCGGTCTCGAAACTTTCCGCCAGACGTTGTTTCAGGTCCTCGCGCGGACGGAAACGGTCGATCACCGCTTCGATGGTGTGCTTCTGGCGCAGCGCCAGCGCCGGCACGGCGTCGATCTCGTACAGCTGGCCGTCCACGCGCACGCGCACGAAACCCTGCGCGCGCAGCTGGTCGAACACCTGGGCGTGCTCGCCCTTGCGCTCGCGGATCACCGGCGCCAGCAGCATGTAGCGCTGCTCGCCGTCGAGCGCCAGCACCTGGTCCACCATTTGGCTGACCGTCTGCGCCTCCAGCGGGTAGCCGTGATCCGGGCACCGGGGCAGGCCGACGCGGGCGTACAGCAGGCGCAGGTAGTCGTAGATCTCGGTGATGGTGCCGACGGTCGAGCGCGGGTTGTGGCTGGTGGACTTCTGTTCGATCGAGATCGCCGGCGACAGGCCCTCGATGTGGTCCACGTCGGGCTTTTCCATCACCGACAGGAATTGCCGGGCGTAGGCCGACAGCGATTCCACGTAGCGGCGCTGGCCTTCGGCGTAGATGGTGTCGAACGCCAGCGACGACTTGCCGGAGCCGGACAGGCCGGTGATCACGATCAGCTTGTCGCGCGGCAGGTCGAGATCGATGTTCTTGAGGTTATGGGTACGGGCTCCGCGGATGCGGATGAAGTCCATGGCCATCGGGTGGGGGATCCGGAAAGCGAACAAGGAAGCGTAGCGGCCCGTCCAGATGGGGGCAAATAGCCCCGGTATCCGGGCAGGGGTACGCGGCTGCAGGGTGGGGTCAGGCGGACAACGGGCGGGTGCCGCACGCGGCGACGGACCGCCGTAATACGGACGAATGGGGGATGGAGGCAAACGGCTGCAGGGACAGAGGTTTGGGCAAGTGCATGATTTTCAAGGGCGGAGATCGTCGCCTGGGCGCAAGCCGGTCAGTCTGCGGCGGCTCCGAGGGCGGATTCCGTCCGCAATGGGTCCGTGGCCGTCCAAGTGAGGGGGTGGTTGACCCTAACCACATGAATCCACTAGAATTCCGCTTCTGTCCGCCCTCGATGGCAGGCAGACACCCAGAATAACTACAGAATCCAAGGAATCCACATGTACGCAGTCGTAGTCACGGGCGGTAAGCAGTACCGCGTGATGAAGGGCGAGACGCTCCGCGTCGAGAAGCTCGAAGCCGAAGCCGGCAACGAACTCACCTTCGACAACATCCTGATGCTGGGCGATGGCGAGACCATCAGCCTGGGCGACGCCCTGAAGGGCGCCACCGTCACCGCGAAGGTCGTCGGTCATGGCCGCGCCGACAAGGTGCGCATCATCAAGTTCCGCCGCCGCAAGCACCACATGAAGCGCCAGGGTCACCGGCAGCACTACACCGAAATCGAAATCACCGGCATCAACAAGTAAGGAGAAGCAGTCATGGCACATAAAAAGGGCGTAGGCTCATCGCGCAACGGCCGCGACTCCAACCCGAAGATGCTGGGCGTCAAGGTGTTTGGTGGCCAGGCGATCGACGCCGGCAACATCATCATCCGCCAGCGCGGCACCCAGTTCCATCCGGGGCCGGGCGTCGGCCTGGGTCGCGACCACACGCTGTTCGCGCTGGTCGACGGCAAGGTCGAGTTCTCGGTCAAGGGCGCCAAGAAGCGCCGCACCGTGAGTGTGGTGACGGAAGCCTGAGGCTCCGGTGATCCGCAGAGCGATACCGGAAAGCCCCGCTTCGGCGGGGTTTTCTGTTTGAAAGGCCGGGATCGCACATCCTGCTGCCACGAATACCGAATCTCCAATTCCGAATCCCGGCTTTTATGAAACTCGTAGACGAAGCTGAAATCCTGGTCACCGCCGGCAATGGCGGCAACGGCTGCGTCGGCTTCCGCCGCGAGAAGTTCATTCCGCTGGGCGGCCCCGACGGTGGCGACGGTGGCAGTGGTGGCAGCGTCTGGCTGCTGGCCGACGAGAACCTCAATACCCTGGTCGATTTCCGCCACCAGACGACGTTCCGTGCCCAGCGTGGCGAGAACGGCATGGGCCGGCAGATGTACGGCAAGGCGGGCGAAGACCTGACCATCACCGTCCCGGTCGGCACCGTGGTCACCAACGTCAGCACGGACGAGGTGATCGGCGACCTGACCCGGCACGGCGACCGCCTGCTGGTCGCCAAGGGCGGCAAGGGCGGCCTGGGCAACATGCATTTCAAGAGCTCCATCACCCGCGCGCCACGCAAGGCGACGCCGGGCGAGGAGGGCGAGGAACGCCTGCTGAAGCTGGAACTGAAGCTGCTGGCCGACGTCGGCCTGCTCGGCTTCCCGAACGCGGGCAAGAGCACCTTCATCCGTGCGGTGTCGGCGGCCACGCCCAAGGTCGCCGACTACCCCTTCACCACCCTCTATCCGAATCTGGGTGTGGTCAGCGTGGAGGCCCACCGCAGCTTCGTCATCGCCGACATCCCGGGCCTGATCGAAGGGGCCGCCGATGGCGCCGGACTGGGGGCGACCTTCCTGCGCCACCTGCAGCGCACCCGGCTGCTGCTGCACCTGGTGGACATGGCGCCGATGGAGGGGGGCGTGGAGGACATCGACCCCGTCGAGCAGGTGCGCGCCATCGAGCGCGAGCTCGAGAAGCACGACCCCGGGCTGCTGCAGAAGCCGCGCTGGCTGGTGCTCAACAAGGCCGACCTGATGTTCGAGGATGAGGCGAAGGAGCGCGCGGAGCAGATCGTTGCCAGCCTGGGCTGGACCCAGCCGTGGTATCAGGTGTCGGCGATCTCGCGCGAGGGCACCTGGCCGATCATGAAGGACGTGATGGCCTTCTTCGATCGGCAGAAGGAAGAGGCGGACGAGGCCGCCCACGAAGGCTGATACCCGAAAACCCGCCGGAAGGCGGGTTTTCCGTATGCGTCCCCACGTGTGCCGCGCGCGGCGGACGGGCAAAAAGAAACCCGCCTTCCGGCGGGTTCCGTGTCTTCGCGTCCATGTACCGCCGGATCAGGCGGCCTGCAGCGCCTTGATGCGGGCGTTGAGGCGGCTCTTGTGGCGGGCGGCCTTGTTGCGGTGGATCAGGCCGCGCGAGCTCAGGCGGTCGAGGATCGGCTGGGCCGAGGCGAACGCGGCCTGGGCGCCGGCGGCGTCGTTGGCGTCGAGGGCCTTCAGGACCTTCTTGACGGCGGTGCGCAGCATCGAACGCTGACCGGCGTTGCGCGCATTGCGCACGACGGTCTGCTTGGCGCGCTTCTTGGCGGACTTGATATTGGCCACAGTGGGATTCCTGGTGAATACCTGAGAGAATTCAGGGGTTGAACGGAAGACGGATAATCGAGCCGGAAATTATGGGGCATTCAATGGGTTGCGTCAAGCCGGCGGTTCTGTCGGGGGATCCGTCGCGATGAGCGGAAAGCTCCTGCGCTCGGCCGCCGTCTTCAGCTCCATGACCTTCCTGTCCCGGCTGTCGGGACTGGTCCGCGACCAGGTGTACGCCAACGTCTTCGGGGCGGGCGGGATGATGGACGCCTTCTTCGTGGCCTTCCGCATCCCCAACTTCATGCGCCGGCTGTCCGCCGAGGGCTCGTTCTCGATGGCCTTCGTGCCGGTGCTGGCCGAGTACAAGGCCACCCGCAGCGCCGACGAGGTCAAGGCCCTGGTCGACCGCGTGGCCGGCACCCTCACGGCGGCCCTGCTGGTGCTGACCGCCATCGTCATCCTGCTGGCGCCGCAGCTGGCCCGCGTCATCGCACCGAACTTCGACCCGGCGCAGATGGCCATGTTGACCGATCTGCTGCGGGTGACGTTTCCGTATGCGCTGTTCATCTCGCTGGCCTCGCTGGTGGGCGCCATCCTCAACAGCTACCAGCGCTTCGCCATTCCGGCGCTATCGCCGGTACTGCTGAACCTGGCGATGATCACCGCCGCGCTGGCGGCCCGGGAATGGTTCGACAGTTCGGTGATGGTGCTGGGCTGGGGCGTGTTCGCCGCCGGCATGCTGCAACTGGCTTTCCAGCTGCCGTCCCTGGCCCGGCTGGGCCTGCTGCCGCGGCCCCGGCTGGATTTCGCCCATGCCGGCGTGCGCAGGATCCTGACCCTGATGGTGCCGACCCTGTTCGGCTCGTCGGTGGCGCAGGTCAACCTGCTGCTCAACACCTGCGTGGCCGCGCTGCTGGTCAGCGGCAGCGTCAGCTGGCTGTACTACAGCGACCGTCTGCTGGAGTTCCCGCTGGGCATGTTCGGCGTGGCCATCGGCACGGTGATCCTGCCGCACCTGTCCAGCCGCCATGCCGAAACCGATCCGGACGGCTACTCGAAGGGGCTGGACTGGGGCTTCCGGCTCTGCCTGCTGATCGGCCTGCCGGCCTGCGCCGGCCTGATCCTGTGCGCCCAGCCGCTGTTGTCGACCCTGTTCCAGTACGGCAGGTTCGATGCGGCCGATGTCCGCATGGCCAGCTGGAGCCTGATGGCCCAGTCCATCGCGGTGCCGGCCTTCCTGCTGGTGAAGGTGCTGGCACCGGCGTTCTATTCGCGCCAGGACACCCGCACGCCGGTCAAGGCCGCCGTGGTGGCGGTGCTGACGAATGCCTTCTGCACGCTGTTGTTCTTCGCCGCCATGCTCTACGGCACCGAGCCGGGCCGACAGGCCCTGCAGGCCGCTGGCGGGGATCTGAAGCTGGCCCTGGGCCAGGTGGAGGGCGCGCATGCGCTGCTGGCCCTGGCCATCGCGGTGGCCGGGTGGGTGAACGCGCTGCAACTGGCCTGGCTGCTGCGCAAGGCGGGTGTCTACCGGCGGCAGCCCGGCTGGGGCCGGTTCCTGCGCCAGATCGGGGTGGCCACCGTGGCGATGACGCTGGTGGTGCTGGCCTTCCGCGTGCTCTGGCCGGACTGGACGCCGTGGGCTTGGTGGGATCGGGGCTGGCGCCTGGCGGTGATGGTGGGGGCGGGCGGAGCCCTGTATGCCGGGCTGCTGTGGGTGCAGGGCATCCGGCCGCGTGACCTGCGGGGTCATTGAGGTCCGGCACGCCCGGCTATACTTCAGGATTGTTGCATCTCCTGCGGATCGCCCCGACCGGACGCTCCGCCCCGACAGGATTCCATGAGCAGGCTGTTCCGTGACGTCGATGGCGGGCCTCTGTGCCCGCACGGTAGCGTGGTCTGCATCGGCGCCTTCGATGGCCTGCATTCGGGCCACCGTGCGCTGGTGCGCCATGCCGTTGCGCGTGCCCGTGCCTTGGGCGTGCCGGCCGTGGTGGTCACGTTCGAACCGCTGCCGCGCGAGTTCTTCGCACGGGACAACCCGCCGCCGCGGCTCACCCTGGCACGGGCCAAGGTGGAAGGCCTGCTGGCCCTCGGCGCCGACCATGTCGGCCTGCTGCGCTTCGACGCCAAGCTGTCCGCGCGGTCTGCCGAGGACTTCGTCCGTACGCTGCTGGTCGGCCGACTGCAGGCGAACGAAGTGTGGATCGGTCCGGAGTTCCGTTTCGGCCACCGCCGCGGTGGCGACCTCGCCCTGCTGCAGGCGATGGGAGACGAGCTTGGCTTCGCCGCCGGCGAGATCGAGCCAGTGCACGCGCAGGGTGACCGCGTCTCAAGCACGCGCATTCGCGAAGCCCTGAAAAGCGGCGATTTCGCCACGGCCAACCGCCTGTTGGGACGTCCGTACGCCATCGGTGGCCGCGTCGTCCGCGGCAAGCAGCTCGGCCGCACGCTCGGTTTCCCCACTGCCAACCTGCGCTTCCCGAAGACGCCCGCCCTGTCCGGCATCTATGCCACCTGGGTGCACGGCGTGGGTGATGCACCGTGGCCGTCGGTCTCCAGTTTCGGCACCCGTCCCACCGTGGACGGCGTGGAGCCGCTGCTGGAAGCGCACCTGTTCGACTTCGCCGGCGACCTCTACGGGCGCCATATCGAAGTCGAGTTCGTCGCCAAGCTGCGCGACGAGCTGAAATTCCCCGATCTGCCCAGCCTCACCGAGCAGATGCATCGCGATGCGGATGACGCGCGCGAGATCCTTTCCGAACATCAACGACGAGCGACGGCGTGAGCCAGGACTACAAAGCGACCCTTCATCTGCCCGCCACGGATTTCCCGATGCGTGGCGACCTGCCCAAGCGCGAGCCCGACACCCTGGCCCGCTGGGAAAGCCAGGGCCTGTACGCGCAGCTGCGCGAGAACGCCAAGGGCCGTCCGCTGTTCGTGCTGCACGACGGCCCGCCGTATGCGAACGGCGCGATCCACCTGGGCCATGCGGTCAACAAGATCCTGAAGGACATCATCGTCAAGTCGAAATACCTGGCCGGCTTCGATGCGCCCTACATCCCCGGCTGGGACTGCCACGGCCTGCCGATCGAGATCGCCATCGAGAAGAAGTTCGGCAAGGTCGGCGTGAAGCTCGATGCGGTCGAGTTCCGGCAGAAGTGCCGCGAATACGCCGAGTCGCAGATCGACCTTCAGCGCAGGGACTTCAAGCGCCTGGGCGTGATCGGCGACTGGGACAACCCGTACAAGACGCTCGATTTCCGCTTCGAAGCGAACGAGATCCGTGCGCTGGCCAAGATCGTCGCCAACGGCCACCTGACCCGCGGCGTGAAGCCGGTGCACTGGTGCTTCGATTGCGGCTCGGCGCTGGCCGAAGCCGAGATCGAATACGCCGACAAGGTCTCGCCCGCCGTCGATGTCGCCTATGCCGCGCGCGATGCGCGGGCGGTCGCGAAAGCGTTCGGAGCCGCGGTGCCGGCCGATGTCGAGGTCGCTTTGCCGATCTGGACCACTACGCCGTGGACGCTGCCGGCGTCGCTGGCGATCTCCATCGGCGGCGAGCTGGAATACGCCCTGGTCGAAGGCCCCGCGCACGACGGCAAGCGCCGCTGGCTGGTGCTGGCCGATGCGCTCGCGGCGCGCGCGCTGCAGCGCTATGGCGTCACCGACGTGGTCGTGCACGCGCGGGTGGAGGGCAGTGCGCTGGAAGGCCTGCTGTTCGCGCATCCGTTCTACGACACGCGCGACATTCCTGTGCTGCTGGGCGATCACGTGTCGGCCGAAGACGGTACCGGCGCCGTGCACACCGCACCCGGCCACGGCCAGGAAGACTACGTGGTCAGCAAGCAGTACGGCCTGCTGGACAAGTACACCGCTGCGCAGCTCAACCCGGTCGATGGCCGCGGCGTCTACCTGCCGTCCACACCGGCCGCGCATGGCGTGGAGCTGGCCGGACTGCATATCTGGAAGGCCAACGACGTCATCGTCGACGTGCTGAAGCAGAGCGGCGTGCTGCTCGCCTTCAGCAAGATGGAGCACAGCTACCCGCACTGCTGGCGCCACAAGACGCCGATCGCGTTCCGGGCCACGCCGCAGTGGTTCATCTCGATGGGGCAGGCCCACCTGCGCGCCGATGCGCTGGAAGCGATCAAGCAGGTCGGCTGGTTCCCGCAGTGGGGCGAAGCCCGCATCGCCGGCATGGTCGATGGCCGTCCGGACTGGACCATCTCGCGCCAGCGCACCTGGGGTGTGCCGATCGCGCTGTTCGTGCACCGCGAAACCGGCGAGCCGCATCCCCGCAGCGTCGAGCTGATGCGCGCGGTCGCCGACCGCGTGGAGCAGGGCGGCGTCGATGTCTGGTACACGCTGGACGCCGCCGAACTGCTGGGCGACGAGGCGAAGGACTACGACAAGATCACCGACATCCTCGATGTCTGGTTCGACTCCGGCGTGACCCACGAAGGCGTGCTGCTGGAGCGTGGCCTCGGCAAGCCGGCCGACCTCTACCTGGAAGGCTCGGACCAGCATCGTGGATGGTTCCAGTCCTCGCTGCTGACCGGCGTGGCGATCGACAGGCAGGCGCCGTACAAGCAGTGCCTCACCCACGGCTTCACCGTGGACGAGCACGGCCGCAAGATGTCCAAGTCGCTGGGCAACGGCATCGAGCCGCAGGACATCATGAAGACCCTCGGCGCGGACATCCTACGCCTGTGGATCGCCAGCGCCGACTACAGCAACGAGATGTCGCTGTCGCAGGAGATCCTGAAGCGCAACGCCGACGCCTACCGTCGCCTGCGCAATACCGCGCGCTTCCTGCTCAGCAACCTCAACGGCTTCGATCCCGCCCGCGACCTGGTGGCGCCGGCCGACATGGTCGCGCTGGATCGCTGGATCGTGCACCGCGCGTCCGAAGTGCAGGAGAAGATCAAGGCCGCCTACGACCGTTACGACTTCGCCGAAATCGTGCAGGCGTTGCTGAATTTCTGCAGCGTCGACCTCGGTTCGCTGTACCTGGACGTCACCAAGGATCGCCTGTACACCATGCGCGAGGATTCGCGCGGGCGTCGCAGCGCGCAGAGCGCGATGTACCGCATCGCCGAAGCGTTTGTGCGCTGGATCGCCCCGGTGCTCAGCTTCACCGCCGACGAGATGTGGGGCTACCTGCCGGGCGAGCGCACCGGCAACGTGCTGTTCGCCACCTGGTACGACGGCCTGGCGCCGCTGCCGGCCGATGCCGCGTTGAACGCCGCCGACTTCGACCAGCTGCTGGCCCTGCGCGAGCAGGTCGCCAAGGTGCTGGAGCCGATGCGTGCCAACGGTCTGATCGGCGCCGCACTGGAAGCCGAGATCGCCGTGTCGGTGAATGCCGCCACGGCGGCGAAGTGGCAGCCGCTGGCCGATGAGCTGCGCTTCTTCTTCATCAGCGGCGACGTCACCGTGTCAGAAGTCAGCGCCGACGAGGTCTTCGTGCTCGCCACGCCGACCACCAAGGCCAAGTGCGTGCGCTGCTGGCATCACCGCGCCGACGTCGGTGCGCATGCCGAACATCCGGAACTGTGCGGGCGCTGCGTCAGCAACATCGACGGCGCCGGCGAAACCCGGGAGTGGTTCTGATGGCCGCCGCTCCCAAGCCCAACGCCCTCATCTGGCTGCTGCTGTCGGTCATCGTGATCGCGCTGGACCAGTGGTCCAAGGCCTGGGTGCTGGCGTCGCTGCCGGAATACACCGCCATCCCGGTGATCGACGGCTTCTGGAACTGGTACCGCACCTACAACACCGGCGCGGCGTTCAGCTTTCTGGCCGATGCCGGCGGCTGGCAGCTGTGGTTCTTCACGGTGCTGGCGGTGGGCATCAGCGGCCTGCTGGGCTACTGGCTGTCGCGCACGCGCCGCGGCGACTGGCGCCAGGCGCTGCCGTACGCACTGGTGATCGGTGGCGCGCTGGGCAATGTGATCGACCGCCAGATCCATGGGCACGTGATCGATTTCATCCAGTGGCACTGGCGCGATCACTACTGGCCAGCCTTCAACATCGCCGATTGCGCCGTTGTCGGCGGGGCGATCGGGATTGCGCTGTTCGGGTTGTTCGACGGCAAGAAAAAAGCCGCGTAGGGCGGGCCTTGGCCCGCCGCTCGGTGACACACCCCTACGGTGGGCCAGGGCCCAACCTACGGGGTGCATCGCGGCGGTCTGCCCTCACCCCGTTCCGCTCGACCGCGAGCGGGAGAGGTGCTTAGGTGCCATGCGGAATCGGCACCGGCAACACGTTTAGCGTTTCATTTTCCTGCCTTCGGTACTATCGGATTCTATGGACGTCCTGCTCGCCAATCCCCGTGGTTTCTGCGCCGGCGTCGACCGCGCCATCGAGATCGTCAAGCGCGCCATCGAAACGCTGGGCGCACCGATCTACGTGCGCCATGAAGTGGTGCACAACCGCTTCGTCGTCGACGACCTGAAGCAGCGCGGGGCGATCTTCGTGGAAGAGCTGGACGAGGTGCCGGACGGCGCCACCGTCATCTTTAGCGCGCATGGCGTGTCCAAGGCCGTCCGCAACGAGGCCGACCGCCGCGGGCTGAAGGTGTTCGACGCCACCTGCCCGCTGGTCACCAAGGTCCATTTCGAAGTGGCCCGCCACTGCCGCGCCGGGCGCGACGTGGTGCTGATCGGCCATGCCGGCCATCCCGAGGTGGAGGGCACGATGGGGCAGTGGAGCCGCGAAGGCGGGGAGGGCCACATCTATCTGGTGGAAGACATCGAAGGCGTCGCCGCGCTGGAGGTCAGCCAGCCCGACAATCTGTTCTACACCACCCAGACCACGCTGTCGGTCGACGACACCGTGGGCATCATCCAGGCGCTGCAGGCGCGCTTTCCCGCCATCCAGGGGCCGAAGAACGACGATATCTGCTACGCCACGCAGAACCGCCAGGACGCCGTGCGCGATCTGGCCAGGCAGTGCGACCTGGTGCTGGTGGTCGGTTCGCCGAACAGCTCTAACTCCAACCGCCTGCGCGAGCTGGCCGAGCGCGATGGCGTGGAGTCGTACCTGATCGATGGCGCGCACGAGATCGATCCGCGCTGGATCGAAGGCAAGCAACGCATCGGCGTGACCGCCGGCGCCTCCGCGCCGGACGTGTTGATCGAAGGCGTCATCCAGCGCCTGCGCCACCTCGGCGCAGCCGGTGTCAGCGAACTGGACGGTGAGCCGGAAAACATGGTGTTCGCGCTGCCGAAGGAACTGCGGCTGCAGCTGGTCGGCTGAGGTTTCCGATCCCCGCCGCGACAAAGGCCCCGCACTGCGGGGCCTCGTTCCTTGTGTCGTCTCATTCTGCGCGACTGCCGCCGATCATCCTGCCCACAATGAGCAAGGGGTGGTCCGATGACGCGCACGCACTGGATGGCTTTCAGGTTGTATTGGCCGGCACTGGCATGCCTGCTGCTGGCATTCGTGTCGACGTGGGGGCATGCCGCGCATTCCGATCCGTGGAGCGACGTGCTGCGCTGGATGCCTTACGCTCTATCGGCGGTCGCCATGCTGTTGGCCGCCGTCGCAAGCCTGCGGTTGATGCGCTGGGAGACCCGCGGTGCGTTGATCTGCAATTGCGGCGGATTGCTCGGCGCCGAGCGGAAAGGGCCCATCGGCCGCTATCGGAAGTGTGTGGCGTGCGGACGGAACCATGCCTTGCGTGAATAGCCCCGGCCGCCGTCGATGGTGGTGAGATCCCCGCATCGCGCGCGAGTTGTTCATTGCTATGCAATTGACGCAATGAACGGTTTGGAGGCGTCTACTGAACCCGGGGCGATTCAGGCGGGGCGGATGCACTCCATACAGGCGTATCGCATCAGTGATACCAGCAGGCAAGTACATACGCTTACCTGCCGCTCCGACTTCCCAAGCCTCTTGCCCCGATGTAGCTTCCACCGCAAGGGGTGTCCCGCCGGGGTGGCGGACGCATGGACTCTGGCCTGCAAGGGGCCGGAATGGAGCGTATTCCGATGAGCAGCGGCCTAAAGTACCTTTCAGCGGTCTGGTCAAGTACTACCAAGGGTTGTAACGGGCGAACCCTGGTTGTCTTGAGGTTTCTTCTGATGGGTTGTCTGATGCTGGTGCCATTGAGCATGGACTTCGGCGCCGCGTTGGCGGGGACGCAAGGTGAGGAAACTGTGGTTGTACGAGGCGACTGCGCTTCCAGTCCGGGCTGTCAATGCAGGAATGCAGGCGGCGTGGTGGTTGTCTCTGGCGGCGATTATGCAGGCTGCTCCTTTGACACCGACTTCGGATCAGATCATATCGATCTCAGTGATTTCGGTGGCGGACTTGTCACGAACAACGAGGGTGTCGAGACGGTACTTGGTAATGCTGGAAAGTTCGGAAAATGTGCCGGCAACCCGGTGGTAATTGATACGGGAAACAAGGTCGAGTTCGAGAAAGACTTCACCACCTCCGGTGAGATGCCTCTGGAACTTAGGCGGACGTACAACCACTACTGGCAAGGCTCTGGACTATTCGGAAAGCACTGGGTAAGCAGTTTCGATTACAAAATTTCGTTCGGAACAACTGCCCTCAATGCGTGCTATCCGAGACCTGGCGGCGGAGCTTGCGGGATAGGAGCCAACACGACGATCTACGCATGGCGTCCCGATGGAAGGACTATCAAGTTCATTCGGAATTCGGCTGATGGAGTCTTCTACGAAGACAAGCCTTCGCCTATTGCGAAGATTGAAGTGCAGCCTAACGGCAAGTTCTGGCTGTCCACAGAAGATAATGGTCTGGAAATCTATTCCACGGCAGGCTATGTGGAATGGGTTAGAAACCAGACTAATGTCAGCTGGACATTCACCTACACGAACGGAACGTATCCTTATCGGGTTACGCACACCTCGGGACGATATGTCGAGTTCACATGGTCCTCTGGGCAGCTCACTGCCGTAAGAGATCCGGCTGGTAGCTACTATGGCTTTGCCTATACAGCTAACAAGTTTGGCGCTGGACTTCATCGCCTGGCTTCGACCGCGAAGCCAGGTGCGCCTGCGCTCACTACGACCTATCACTACGAGGTAGCCGACCAAACCGCTTTGACGGGAAAGAGCTTTAACGGGGTCAGGTACTCAAAGTTCACCTATGATGCAGCGGGACGAGCCACGAGTACGGAGCACAACGGCTTAGAGAAATACACGTTTAGCTATACAGCCGGTGCAAACGGTCTGCTTAGTGTCTTGGAGACCAACCCCCTTGGGAAGAAAACAACGCATACCTTCCAGAATGGGAATCCAATGAGCCTGTCCTAAATTTTGTGTAACCGGGCCCTTGGCAGGAAACTGCCGCCAGACCCGGAGACACGATGACAACCCG